>Ga0156235_169_pt1 | contig 43220 bp, 37 predicted proteins | sample RifCSPlowO2_12_FD_107882 | JGI IMG/M metagenome (GOLD analysis project Ga0156235, IMG submission 107882) | Omnitrophica bacterium RIFCSPLOWO2_12_FULL_44_17 | reverse complement strand
AAAAGATAAGCCCTGCGTCGCAAACATGAGGACCATCTTTGCGCCGCAGCTCTTACGAGCGGAATTTCTTATTCAGAATGAGAAATCCGGGCTAATAATAAATCGGCCAACTTTTTAATAGTATAACCCGTAAAAATTTTATGTCACCTAACTTTACAGCGAGTATCAGAATCGAAAAAGCGGGCCGTGGCGGGAAAACCGTGACGGTAATTGACCGGTTGCCGCCTTCTCAGGCTTATCTTGACAAGCTCGCCAGAACCTTAAAAAATCGATGCGGGTCAGGCGGAACATTTTCCATCGGCTCAACCGGCGGCGTCATTGAAATTCAAGGTGATAAACGGGACCTGATCCGAAAAATCCTCACCGAATCCGGCGTGCCGTTTAAAGGTTGATTCATGTTGAGGACTTATTAACCATTGGATGTGAAGGTCTATTTTTGGCAGGAGAAGCTGTTTTTGAGGGAACGATAACCCTGGGATGCTCGTCTAAAACCATAAAAGAGGCTACTAACCCGACTTTCTTATCAATGTTTGTGAATCGACGAGAAAGTCGCTTTGGGCGAAATGAGTTCCGCCCAAAGTTTTGCGCCCTTATTAAATCAGGGCGCAAAAGATAAGCCCTGTCCTTGCGCCACTCTCAAACGAAATTTGATTTTCAATGAAAGCTCAAGGACTGGTTTTGACTCCCTTATAAAATTATCTATGGAAAGTCAAACCTGCGTCGCAAAGACACAAACCATCTTTGCACCGCAGCTCTTACAAGCGGAACCTCTCTATTTTAGGGAGGAGAATTCCGGGCTAAAGGGTGAGTTAAGAAGAAAAAAATCTCAATCTATTAGGTGAAAATGATAGGTTTGGGGTATCATTTTTGTTGATGTTTTCGAAAATGGGTGAAATGGGTAATTGCAAAGCCGAAGATCGAAGAAATCCGATAAAAATTCAAAAAAAACATTTAAATACAGTATTAAGTCATATATACTAATTATCCCCTGAGGCGGGGATTAGCTCTATTTCATGTTGTATTTATACATAACTAAATTGCGTAGTTGTTTTTAAAAAAAAGGTTCAGAGCCATGAGTATTTTCCGTAAAAAAAACAATTCCACCTCAGACAAGAAAACAAATTCTAAAAACAATTCTCAACCCAAAAAAGACACAACAGAAGGTAAGCGAAGAGCCGTGGCAATGAAAGCCGCTACGCGTTCGCTCGACTCTTCTGAGGTCAAAAAAACCGCTCCCACGCAAGCAATTCCAGAACTTCAAGCTCAGCAACCCGTCCAGCAAGAAATTAAGCCGCACTATTATGAATCTCCAAAAAGAGATTTGCCGGAAAACTACGGGGATAATCAAATTTACCTGATGGTTCGCGATCCGTATTGGATGTATACGTATTGGGAAATTCAAGACGATCATCAGAGGAATAATCTGGCGAAACTCGGTGGAAGTTGGGATGAAGTAAAATCAGTCCTTCGCGTCTATGATATTAGCGATAATGCCAAGCAACCCACATTTTTTGATATTGTTCTCGGAGGGATGGCGAATACTTGGTACATTCAAGGACAGCCCAACCACAGTTACTTCATAGAAATAGGCTTGCTTCATCGTGACGGACGTTTCATTGTGCTTGCGAGATCGAATACGGTGACAACGCCGCGTTCAGGTATGTCCGAAGTGATCGACGAACAATGGATGGGAATCGACTTCGACAAGATGTATGCACTTTCCGGCGGATTCGAAATGGGAAAAAGCTCCATGGAACTCAAGAAGCTCATGGAAGAGCGTTTGATGGGAGCCATTACATCCGGTTCAGGGGCAGGCATGCTTTCAAGCGTTGGCAGTGTCGTGAAGAAAGTTAAAAAGCGCGGTTTCTGGTTTGTCGTCGATTGCGAAGTGATTATTTACGGAGCAACGGAGCCCAATGCTTATGTGACTTTGCAGGGGCGGCCGGTGAAGCTTAGGCCGGATGGAACGTTTTCAGCCCGGTTTGCTTTTCCGGATGGGAAGATTGTATTGGATGCACGTGCCCTTTCTGCTGATGGGGTGGAAGAGCGGACAATTATTCCGATCGTAGAACGCCGAACAGAAAGACCCGACCCGGTGTTTAAAAAAGAATTCAAGGGTGAGTAGGTCTATGGAAAAAGGCTTCCTTTCGGTGATTCTGCATGCACATCTGCCGTATGTGCGTCACCCGGAACATGAATACTTCTTAGAAGAAACCTGGCTTTACGAAGCGATTACCGAAACCTATATTCCCCTTATTCACATGTATGAGGGGCTTGTCCGTGACCGCGTCCCATTCCGTATTACTATGTCGCTGACGCCGCCCTTGGTTTCAATGTTGCGGGACGGGTTGCTTCAGGACCGTTACCTCCACCATATCGATAAATTGATCGAACTTGCAAACAAAGAAATCGACCGCACTCGTTTTCAACCGCAATTTCATCAAACCGCTTTACACTATTATTGGCAATTTACGCAGGCAAAAGATACGTTTATCCGGTATAACCGGGATTTAATTTCTGCTTTCAAAAAAATCCAGGATTTAGGATACCTCGAAATTATTACTTGCGGTGCGACGCATGGATTTTTTTCGCTGATCAACCGGACGGAATCGGCCATTCGCGGGCAAGTGGTGACGGCGGCGAGGCAATATGAAGAAGTGTTTCACCGGCGGCCGATCGGTATTTGGCTTCCGGAGTGTGCATATTATCCCGGCGTCGATCAATTTCTAAAAGAAGTAGGTATCCGATATTTTCTGGTTGAAACGCACGGGATTCTCCACGCATCGCCCCGTCCGAAGTTTGGCGTATTTGCTCCGATTTTTTGTCCGAGCGGTGTTGCGGCATTCGGGCGTGATATGGAATCCTCAAAACAAGTTTGGTCGGCGATTGAAGGGTATCCCGGAGATCATGATTACCGTGATTTTTATCGTGATGTTGGCTACGACCTCGAATATGATTACATTAAGCCGTATATTACGCCGGACGGAATCCGGATTAATACGGGCATTAAATATTTCCGCATTACCGGGGATACCGATGATAAGCAGCCTTATGATCGGGCGCGAGCGCTTGAGAAAACCGCGAGCCATGCCGCCAACTTCATGTTCAACAGGGAGAAGCAGGCGGAATTTCTTTATGACTTTATTGGAAGGAAACCCATTATCGTTTCACCGTATGATGCGGAACTTTACGGACACTGGTGGTATGAAGGGCCTGAATTTCTGAATTTCCTAATCCGGAAAACCGCATTTGATCAAAAAACAATCCGTATGGCGTGTCCTTCCGATTATTTCCGGGAATATCCGATTAATCAGGTGTCGACGCCGTGTATGTCAAGCTGGGGATGGAAAGGTTATGCCGAAACCTGGCTTTCAGGTGCCAATGATTGGATTTACCGGCATCTTCACAAAGCGAATCTTCTCATGTGTGAGCTTGCTGACCGTTATCATGGCCAAAACGGTGTGGTGGAGCGCGCGCTCAATCAGGCGGCTCGGGAGCTTTATCTTGCGCAGTCGAGCGACTGGGCGTTTATCATGCACACCGGAACGATGGTGCCGTACGCCGTAAAGCGCACGAAGGAACATATTTTAAACCTTCTTAAGATTTACGATGACATGACACAAAACCGCCTTGATGAACATTGGCTTCGCGGTTTGGAAGGGCGGAACAATATCTTTCCGAACGTGGATTACCGCCTTTTTTGCGAGAGTAAAAAGTAACGAATTGTTATCAATTAATTTAAAATGTCATCCCCACATGCTTCCCTTGGGAAAGAAAGGGCCGGCCCCAGGTTTACCGGGGTAGGCGGGGATCCAGTATTTTCAGATTCCCGATTAAAACACATGCGAAGCAGTGCTGCTTCGCTGCTTTCGGGAATGACACAAGAAGAATAGAGGAGGAATCATGAAAAAGTTTTTGAATTTAGCGTTGGTATTTCCGTTGGTTTTTCTGGTTGTTTTTGGTTGTGCGAAGAAAGTGGATACAACAAAATCCATCGAACAAATTACAGCCGATGTTCAAAAAATGGCGAAAGCGGATCTGGAAACAATGGCGCAGGCGTATGTGACTCAAATCAAAGCAAAACAGGCGGATTTTAATAAGGTCAGAGACCAGTTGAAATCAATTCCTCCGGCAGAATTGCTTGGCGAAAAATCGAAAGCAGTTAGAAATGAACTCTCGAAACTTTCCCGTGAAGTTTCTGAGTTGGCGAAGCGGTATAATATTTATGCCAATAAATATAAAGAAGTAGGCGGCGACCCGACGAAGATTCAAATTAAGTAGTTTTTTAGGGACAGGTACGCTACTCATATCGGGGGACAGGTTCTGGTTCAATTGAGTCAGAACGTGTCCCCTATTTTTTCTGGTCCTATTTTTTTGTTCTCTTGCAGGACCCGTTCCCTTTTTCGAATTTTCTAACCGACCGACACTTTTTGGAGTTTGAACACTTTAAACTCTATGACACTTTGGGTTGACGAGTTGTGAATGTGGTCATTATAATGCATGATCAATATTATGACGGAATAACGAATGAAGATGTTCAGGAGAAAATGGTCAGATGGATAGGAAATCGTTAGTGACAGGGGCGGGCGGTTTTATCGGCCATCATCTTGTTAGTTTCCTGAAGTCGAAAGGTCAATATGTGATTGGTGTAGACCGGAAACGTCCCGAATTTGAACCTACTAAGGCAGATCAATTTATCCTTCATGATATTCGGCACCAGACAAAAGAATGGCAAAAATTGTTTGAAGGGGTTGATGATGTTTGGGCGCTCGCCGCCGAGATGGGCGGGATGGGATTTATTTCGTACAACCATGCTATGATCATGCGTGATAACGTAACAATCAATATTAATACATTAGAAGCTGCCCGCCAAGCCGGGGTAAAACGTTATTTATACACATCGTCAGCGTGCATTTATCCGGAATATCTTCAAGAAGTTACGAATGTGAAGGCGCTTACGGAAGAGATGGCATATCCTGCCAAGCCGCAGGATGGATACGGCTGGGAAAAACTTTATACCGAAAAATTGTGTGAATATTATCAACAAGAGTTTGGAATGGATATCCGGATTGTCCGGTTCCACAATATGTATGGGCCGCTTGGCACTTGGCGAGGCGGCCGCGAAAAGGCACCTGCGGCACTTTGCCGGAAAGTCGCAGAAGCGATTCTGAAAAAGCAGGATTACATCGAAATTTGGGGTGATGGTGAGCAAACGCGTACATTTTGTTACATTGATGATTGCATCAAAGGATTGAATTTAATTATGGAATCCGGATACAAAAAGCCTATTAATCTCGGCCGCGACGAAATGGTGTCGATCAATCAGCTTGCCGACATCGTAATGAAAGTCGCGGGTGTCAGTTTACAAAAAGTTCACATTGTCGGTCCCCAAGGCGTTCGCGGGAGGAATTCGGATAATTTGTTATGTAAGAAAGTTTTAAACGGCTGGGCGCCCGAAATTGATTTAAAAGAAGGATTAAGAACGACATATCAATGGATACATAAGCAGTTAGTTTGAATTTTTTTAGCGTGCGAGAGATTCGCGAAATCAACGCATACATAATAGTAACAGGCGGTGCTTTTCACAAATGAATGAAAAATTAATCCAATTCCTCAAAAATAAAGTCAAATGGATTAGAGAAGAGACTTTAAAGATCCACAAAATTGCTCCAGATACGCGGATCGCTTCCTGTTTGTCCGATATTGAAATATTCGCGGTTTTATATTACGGAAAACTTTTAAAATTTAACCCGAAAAATCCGAAATGGGATAACCGTGACAGATTTATTGTCAGTAAGGGGCACGGTGGAGTGTCTTTATACCCGGTATTGGCTGATTTGGGTTATTTTGGAAAGAATGAACTGAATAACGTTTGCCGGAACGGTTCGCGGTTTGGCAGTATTCCGGATTCGATGGTTGAAGGATTTGAAACCATTAATGGTTCTTTGGGGCAGGGGCTTGGCGTCGGCTGCGGGATGGCATTGGGATTAAAACGCAAAAAAAGCAAGTCCTATGTTTTTGTTTTGGTAGGTGACGGCGAATTATACGAAGGCTCCAATTGGGAAGCAATAATGTTTGCGGCACACCATCAGCTGGACAATCTCATTTTAATCGTGGACAATAATAAAATTGCGATGTTGGATTACTGCAAAAATATTATTAATCTCAAACCGCTTGAGAATAAATTCAAAGCGTTTAACTGGAAGGCAAAAGTGGTTAACGGCCATCATGTTGAAAAAGTTTATCATGCGTTGAATGAGTTCAAGAAGGACAAAGGCGGCAGGCCGAAAGTTTTGATTGCGGATACGAAGAAAGGAAAAGGCGTTCCCGGATTGGAAAATAACTCACTATGCCATGTGATGTCCCTTAAGCCGGAAGAAGTCGATCGCCTGGTTGCGAAATGATGAGTGAAATTCTAACGAGCATTTCAGCCCGAAAAACAATGCGGGATGTCTTCATCGATCAGCTTTACGAGCGGATGCATGAAGAAAAAAAACTCTTTTTTTTAAGCGCAGACTTTGGATCTCCGGCATTAGACAAACTGAGGAAGAAATTTAAAGACAGATTTATTAATGTCGGTATTGCCGAACAAAATCTGATTAACGTCGCGACCGGTTTGGCAAAAGAAGGTTTTGACGTCTACGCTTATGCCATCGCTCCATTTCTAACGATGAGGGCTTATGAACAGATCAGAGTTAATTTGGCATTATTTTCACAACTTGAAACCGTCAATGTGAATTTAATCGGCGTCGGTGCGGGTATCAGTTATGACGTGGCCGGGCCGACGCATCATTGTTTGGAAGACATTGCGATTATGCGGGTATTGCCGAACATGATTCTTTTTTCCCCCAGCGATTGGGTGCAGGCAAAAAAGTTCGTTGATTATACGATTCAAGTAAAAAAACCGAAATATATCAGATTTGACGGCAAGCCGCTTCCGCATATTTATGATGAGGCTGGACCTGTTGATTTTTCTGACGGTTTTTCCGAGTTGCGCGAAGGAAAAAAGATTTGCCTGATTTCGACGGGGTATATGACGCATGTGGCGTTGAAAATAGCAGAACAAATCGAGCCGGCAATAGGATTAATAGATGTTTTTATGCTGAATTCGATTGATGAAAAGAAGTTATTTTCTGCTATTAAAAAATATGACGTATTGATCACTATGGAAGAAGGCTTTGTGAATAAAGGCGGCATGGATTCTTTAGTCGCTTATATTTTGGATGACAATTGCGCGTCGCCGGTGCTCAGGCGAATCGGTTTTCCGGAAAAATATATTTTTTCTGTTGGCAACAGAGATTTTTTGTATCAATTGAACGGGATTGGCGAAGAAGCTGTCATGGAACTTATTCAAGGATATATTTAAGTAACAGTGCATAAGTCTTTGTGTATTTTAGTCTCATGTCATTCCCGAATGCTTTTATCGGGAATCTAAACGCCGCTTTGAGCTCCCCGGGCTTGCCCGGGGGTGAATGGCGCCCGAAGGGCGTGCCGAGCATGGAAAGAGAAAATTCCAAGCGAGGCCAGATTTTGAAAGGTGCCCCGGGCTTGCCCGGGGGGAAGCCACAGGTTGTGGATTCCCGCCTAAAGCGTGCGGGAATGACACCGTAATGAAATATCGAAAGACTTTCGAACGATTACTTAGCAAACCGAATAGCAGGAGCGCTAAACGATATGGGAAGGAAAAATAGAATATTAGTTACCGGAGCGGCGGGATACATCGGTTCAGTGCTTGTTCCTGAGCTGTTGAAGGCTGGGCACAGCGTGATTGCGATTGATAATTTTATGTACAATCAAACGTCTCTGCTGGATTGTTGCCACGAAGATCGATTTACGATAGTGCGCGGAGATGCTCGCGATGAGAAATTAATTTCCCAATTTATTAAAGGGGTTGATTATATAGTCCCCCTGGCTTGTTTTACCGGCGCGCCTTTGTGCAGCAAAGATCCGTTGGGCGCTGAATCGACCGGACTTGCCGCGATTAAGTATATTCTCAGGATCCGCAACAAAGGCCAAAAAATTATTTTTCCGACAACCAACAGCGGCTATGGGATCGGCCAGGAAGGCATTCATTGTGATGAACATACCGATTTAAAGCCTGTTTCTTTATACGGAAGAATTAAGGTTGTAGCCGAAAAAGCAATTCTCGATTCCGGTGAGAGTATTACGCTCAGATTGGCTACCGCTTTCGGTGTCAGCTCGCGTATGCGCTTAGACCTTCTCGTTAATGATTTTGTGTACCGTGCTGTTAATGACCATTTCATCGTCCTTTTTGAAGAGCATTTTAAACGGAATTATATCCACGTCCGTGATGTGGCGCGGGCCTTTATGCATGCGATGGTTCGGTTTGAAGAAATGAAAAATGAGTCGTATAATGTGGGATTAAGCGACGCAAATTTGAGCAAGCTCGAGTTGTGCGAGGAAATAAAAAAACAGATTCCCGAATTTGTCTTTATGGAATCAGAAATTGGCGAAGATCCGGACAAACGGAATTATATCGTCAGCAACGAGAAAATAGAAAAAACGGGTTTTAAACCGGTCTATTCATTACCGTTTGGAATTGCGGAATTAATCAAAGGCTATCGTATCGTTCAGAGAAATCAATTTTCAAATGTTTAGAAGTGGTAGCAGAAGTCTGTCATCCCCGCGTCCGCCAAACAGCGTGGTCGGATCCGCCAACGCTTTAGTGGCGGAAAAGCGGGGATCCATTATCTGTGGATTCCCGCTAAAAACACGGCGGAGCAGTGCTGCTTCGCTGCATGCGGGAATGACACCTCGGAGAGCTTATGAAACCGCTTCTGGAAAGTGTGAAATGTTTCATTTAGATCTTGTATTGGTCAACCCGGCTAATGACCGTAAAGTTTCCGCTACTTCAGAATCTTTTTTCCGTTCGCTTCCTGCTATTGAACCGCCCATGTGGACGGCGTTACTTGCCGCTTTTGTGAGAGAGAAAGGATTTACGGTTCAAGTCGTCGATGCGGCAGCAGAGAATTTAACCGCCCAAGAAACCGCAAAAAAGGTTATGGAGTTAAATCCGGTTTTGATAGGAATCGGTGTGATCGGCGCAAATCCGTCCGCATCCTCCACTCCCAAAATGCCGGTTGCAAGTAAATTGCTGCATAGACTAAAAGATCAACAATGCGCAGCGAAAACATTCTTATACGGCATTCATCCTTCGGCGCTTCCGGAAATGACGCTTTCCGAAGAGCCTGTAGATTTTCTATTCCGGGGTGAATGTTTTTATACGACTATTGAAGTGCTTGATTGTTTGAAAACGGGTAGGGGCGTGGGTTGCAGTCAAATTCCCGGTTTGTGGTATAAGAACGGCGAGGAAATTATTTCCGGCGACTGGGGTATTTGCATAGAAAATATCGATGAGTTGCCGCTGATCGCTTGGGATTTATTGCCTATGGGAAAGTATAGGGCCCATAATTGGCATTGCGGCTATCATGACAACAATAGAAAACCTTATGGCGTCATTTATACGAGCTTCGGTTGTCCGTTTACCTGTAAATTCTGTAACATTTCGGCACTTTATAATGGGAAAGCCGGCATTCGTTACCGCAGCGCAAAGAAGGTTGTGGATGAGATTGAAATTTTAGTTAAGGATTATGGCGTAAAAAACATTAAGATTATGGATGAAATGTTTGCGCTCAGAGAAGACAGGGTGTCTGAAATTTGCGATCTGGTGATTGAACGCCAATTTGATCTAAATATATGGGCATATTCCCGTATCGATACGGCTGGCAATCTGGAACTTTTAAAAAAGATGAAAAAAGCGGGAATTAACTGGCTTGCTTTTGGAATAGAGTCAGGGAGTAAACAAGTGCGAAACGGAATGCGCAAGGGGAAATTTGACGAGGAGCGGATCAAAGGAACGATCAAGACAGTTCATGATGCGGGAATTTGTGTTGTGGGCAATTTTATTTTCGGGTTGCCGGGCGATGACTCTCAAAGCATGCAAAACACATTTGATTTGGCAAAGGAATTAAATTGTGAACACGCGAATTTTTATACGGCCATGGCGTATCCGGGCTCGAATCTTTATGAAGAAGCGGTAAGAAACGGGTGGCCGCTTCCGGTGACATGGGACGGATATTCTCAATATAGCGAACAAGCCATGCCGCTTGCGACGGAGAATTCAACTAGTGCCGAAATTTTACGATTTCGGGATGAAACATTTGAGAATTATTTCTCCGGGGATCGATACATGGATATGATAAAAGGGAAATTCGGCGAAGAAGCCGTTTCGCATATCCGGGAGATGCTCAAACACAAATTGAAACGCAGGCTTTTAGAAAAGGATTGTTGCCATGATCATCAGTAAAACCCCTTTTAGAATTTCGTTTTTCGGCGGCGGGACCGATTATCCGGTCTGGTACGAAAATCACGGAGGCGCCGTGCTTTCCACCACGATCGATAAGTATTGTTATATTAACGTACGCTATCTTCCGCCTTTTTTCGAGCATCGGCACCGGATTGTCTATTCGAATATCGAAAATGTAAAACACGTGTATGAAATCAAGCATCCGGTGGTCAGAGCGTTGCTTGAATATTATAAAATTGACAGAGGCGTAGAAGTCCACCATGACGCGGATTTGCCTGCGCGTTCAGGGCTCGGATCGAGCTCCGCGTTTACGGTCGGGATGATTAATTCGCTGGTTGCGCTTAAGGGCGGGATCATTTCAAGAACGAAGCTTGCAAAAGAAGCCATTTATATCGAACGGGAAATTTTAAAAGAAAATGTCGGTTCGCAGGATCAAATTTCATCGGCTTCCGGCGGATTTAATAAAATTGTGTTTCATACAGATCACAATTTCCGGGTGGAGCCCATTACGTTACGGAAGGAACGGATTGACGAATTGCAGAACTGCTTAATGCTTGTTTTTACCGGATTGTCCCGTTATGCATCCGAAATTGCCGCTGAACAAATTAAGAATACAAACAAGAAAAAAAAAGAGCTTGCAGCCATGCGTCAGCTGGTGGATCACGCGGTTGATATGCTAAACGGCAAAGACCCTATCATGGAGTTCGGAAAATTGCTTCACGAGTCGTGGAATTTAAAAAGAAAAATCTCGAAGCGCATATCCAGTCCGAGTATAGATAATTTATATGAAAGCGTGATGAAGCACGGTGCGAGCGGCGGGAAGCTTTTAGGCGCGGGAGGCGGGGGATTCATGCTTTTCTTTGTATTGCCGGAAAACCGGAAAAAAGTAAAGGAAGCGCTGAAAGAACTCCTCGAAGTGAAATTTTGTTTTGAGAACGACGGCAGTCAAATCATTTATTATGCCCCGCAGGACATGTGAAAGAGAGGAAATATTCCCTCACCCTACCCTTTCCCAAGGGGAGAGGGTAGGGTGAGGGGGAATCTGAGGAAATCTATGGATGGTTATTTATCCGATATTGACGTCTTGATTCTGTGCGGAGGAAAGGGCAAACGAATCCGGAAAATTTGCCCGCATTTACCCAAGCCGATGGCGAAAATCGGCAGCCGCCACTTTTTGGATATCATGCTTGGTTACCTGGCCGGATTTGGGTTTAAACGTTTTATTTTGGCAGTCGGCTATAAAGCGAACGTGATTAAGGGCTATTACCGGAAAAAAAAGCCGACCGGAATTGAAATTTGTTTTTCTGAAGAAAAGAAACCGCTCGATACAGGTGGGGCGGTTAAGTATGCGGCAAAGCAAATTAAAAGCAAAGAATTTTTCGTTTTGAATGGCGATTCGTTTTGCGAATTTGAACCGATTAAATTTTTGAAATTCCATAGAGGAAAAAAAGCTTGCATTTCGATTTTGCTACAGAAAGTTGCTATCGGTGGTGATTATGGTCGAGTTGCGGTTGACCGTTCATCAAGAATTGTCAGCTTTGACGAGAAGAATCCTTCGGCGCGGAATTGTTTTATTAATGCCGGAATTTATTTATTTGATCGCAAGACCTTTTATTTAATGCCTAAGCGTGAACGATTTTCTTTGGAGCGTGATTTTTTTCCTTCGTTAGCGGGTAAGCGCATTTTTGGATTTAGAAATAGAGGTTTTTTTATTGATATCGGAACGCCGGAAAGATATGCGACGGCGAATAAATATTTTAGCAGAACTGTAGAATTCCAATATTACTCAACCTGACCGTTTTCGTGTCATTCCCGCAAGCTTTAGGCGGGAATCTGTTATGAATCGTGGATGCCCGACTGAAGCATTCGGGCATGACACAGGATAAGGAGTCGTGGCCTTTCCTATCACAAAAAACGGTCGACTTGAAAATTATTAGAAAAGCAAAAATGAAAATACCGTTTGGTACGATTACAATTACCTCAAAATCCCGCGAATTAATTAATGAAGCGTTAGACTCCGGTCGAGTGTCGAATGGGAAATATGTCCGCGAGTTTGAAGAGCTCTTTGCGCGATTAACCGGGACGAAAGAAGCCGTTGCGGTCAGCAGCGGCACAGACGCGGATATGCTGGCATTGGCTGTTCTTTATGATTTCGGCGCGAAAAGAGGCGACGAGATTATTGTGCCGGCTCTTTCTTTTGTCGCGACGGGAAATGCCGTGTTGCATGCGGGTTTTACCCCCGTATTCGTTGATGTCGAACTTGAAACTCTGAACATAAACCCACGCCGCATAGAGCAAGTCATTACCAAAAAGACGCGCGCCATTATGCCGGTTCATTTGATGGGGAAACCCGCAAAGATGGATGAAATCAACAAGATTGCCAGGAAACATAAATTATTTGTTATCGAAGATGCGGCTGAGGCGCACGGCGCTGTTTATAAAGGTAAAAATGTCGGCACATTGGGTGACATGGCGGCGTACAGCCTTTATCTTGCGCATATTATTACAACGGTTGAAGGCGGTATCGTGACGACAGACCGGGAGGATTTTGCCGAAATCCTTCGTTCTCTCCGCTCCCATGGCCGGGCCTGCAAGTGCAAAGTCTGTGTTGTGAACACCAATTCTGCATATTGCTCTAAACGGTTTAAGTCCGGGCGAGATGTCCGTTTTATCTTTGAGAGAGTCGGCTACTCGTCAAAGATGAATGAGCTGGAAGCGGCGGTTGGGATCGGTAGCCTGCACATGTATAAAAAAATTATTTCCAAACGAAAACGGAATCTTTTAACCATGATCAAGCGATTTCAAAAATTCAAATCCTGCATGACGACATTTCAGCAGGAGGAACACGAGGAAATTGGCCCGCACGCATTTCCGATGATCGTGAAAGAAAAAGCGGGATTCACGCGAGATCAACTGGTGGATTACTTGGATAAGCGAGGGATTGATACGCGCGATCTTTTTTCATCCATGCCGACACAATGTCCCGGATTCAAATTTTTGAAATATAAATTGGGTGCGTTTCCGAATGCGGAATATATCGGTGACAACGGACTTCATATCGGCGTTCATCAGGATTTGGGAGAAAAGCATGTTGATTATTTTATTCGCACCGTAGGGGATTTTTTGGAGCGTTACGCAAGATGAATAAAAATGCGCGAATCTATATTGCCGGGCATCAAGGGTTTATCGGATCAGCTATTGCGAGAAGGTTAAAATCGGCCGGTTTTCGAAATTTAATTCTCCGAAGCCACGGCGAGCTTGATTTAACGGATCGAAGTCAGACGGAAATATTTTTCCGGAAAGAAAAACCTGAGTATGTATTTCTTGCCGCTGCCAAGGTCGGCGGGATTCATGCTAACGCAACCTATCCAGCCGAATTTATTTATCAGAACCTCATGATACAAACCAACGTGATTGATCTTTCTTACCGTTACGGAATCAAAAAACTGCTCTTTCTTGCGAGTTCTTGCGTTTATCCGAAAATTTGCAAACAACCGATGAAGGAGAACTATCTGTTGACGGGGGCTATTGAGCCGACGAACGAACCGTTTGCCGTAGCCAAGTTGGCCGGGATTAAGATGTGTCAGACGTATCATCGCCAGTACCACACTAATTTTATTTCGGTCATTCCGGCGAATGTTTACGGCGTCAATGATCATACCGGCAAAGACGCGCATGTCGTTTCTTCGCTCATGATGAAATTTCTCAGAGCAAAGAGCAACGGAGAGAAAGAGGTTACGGTTTGGGGGAGCGGAAAGCCCAAGCGGGAATTCTTATATGTGGATGATCTTGCGGAGGCGTGCGTGTTTTTGATGGATCAATATAACTCAAGTGATGTGATCAATGTTGGCGCCGGAAAAGAAACATCTGTGAGACAGCTTGCGGCGGAGCTGAAACGGATTACGGGATTTCACGGGAAAATTATTTTCGACACGAAAAAACCGGATGGGAATATGCGGCGTTTCCTTGATTCCGGTAAAATACACGCGTTAGGATGGAAAGCAAAAACCAAACTGAACGACGGATTGCGGCGTATCTATTTATGGTTTAAACAAAATGATAAAGACATGGCTTAATTTTATAAAAAAATTGTATACGTATCGCTCCAGTATTTGGGCGATGGCGGTTCGTGATATTCAGGCCCGCTATATCGGGACGGTTGCCGGTATTTTCTGGTCTGTCATTAATCCGCTTGCTTTTATGCTGGTTTATTGGATTGTTTTCTCTGTCGGCTTAAAGGTCGAACTTGCCGAAGGTGTTCCTTTTATTATTGTATTTATGTGCGGGCTGATTCCGTGGATGATGTTCAGCGAAATTTTGACGACGAGTTTGAATTCAATTAATGCGAATGCACATCTAATCAAAAAAACAGTTTTTCCATCTGAGATTTTGCCGGTGGTTAGCTTGGTGACATCGTGGTTTACACACGGAATTATGATGGTTTTGCTTTTTATCTTGATGGCGTTCAATCAAATTCCTTTCTCAATAAACAATTTTGGATTTCTCTATTATTTTCTGGCTCTCTCGGTTTTTGCGCTTGGACTCGGGTGGCTTTTTTCGTCTTTAAATGTTTTTTTCCGGGATATCGGGCAATTTTTAAACGTTCTCATCAATCTTTGGTTTTGGCTGACGCCGATTGCCTGGCCGCTCAAGATGCTGCCTGTAAAATACCAGTTTTTGATTAAACTAAATCCAATGTGTTATGTCATTCAAGGGTATAAGCAGGTATTTATTTCCCGGCAATTGCCATTGAGCCATCCGGGATTGACGGATGCATATTTTTGGATTGGTGCGGGATTGGTCTTTTTGATCGGCGGATATGTCTTTAAACGTCTCAAAGCGGAATTCGCGGAAGTGTTGTGAATATGGACGAAATAGCGATATCAATTCAGAATCTATCCAAAAAATACCGGCTCTACAACTCGCCGCGGGAACGTTTCCTGGAAGCGCTTCATCCCTTCAGGAAGAAATACCACCGGGAATTTTGGGCGCTCAAGAATATCAATTTTAATATCAAGAAAGGAACGACGGTCGGAATTGTCGGAAGGAATGGATCGGGAAAATCGACGCTGCTGCAGCTCATTTGTTCCGTTTTAAAGCCGACATCGGGAGAAATTCATGTGAATGGGCGGATTTCGGCGTTGTTAGAGTTGGGTGCCGGGTTTGATCCCCAATTTACCGGCAGGGAAAACGTGCTTCTCAACGGACAAATCAGCGGGATTCCTTTGGTGGAGATGAAGAAACGTCTGCCTGAAATCGAAGCCTTTGCCGATATTGGCGATTTTATCGATCAACCGGTCAAGACTTATTCTTCCGGCATGTTTCTCCGGCTGGCCTTTGCGGCTGCAATTAATGTTGATCCGGACATTTTAGTTGTCGATGAAGCGCTCGCCGTCGGCGACGCAAAGTTTCAGCACAAATGTTATAGCAAATTTCTAGAATTTCAAAAAGATGGCAAAACAGTGCTATTCGCAACTCACGATGCTAATGCCATCGTCCGGCACTGTGATTCTGCAATTTTACTCGAAAAGGGGAAGATTCTTGAGATAGGCGAGCCCAAGGCTGTTACTAATTATTATATTGATTTTCTCTTCATGGGGAAAATTTCAAAATCCCAATTGCCCCCTCGTTTAGTAGAGAAGAATTACAGGGGTTTTAGTATCGTTCATTATAGACTAAAATACTTTGCAATTCTGAAATCCTTAGGCCCCATTGATCTTACACACATAGAGGGTAGTTTTTTAAGGATGCTTATCGAGGAAAAGAAATGTGCAGTTGATCTATCTTGTGAAAAAGTGAAACAGCTTGTCGACGGTATCGTCCAGGAGGATAAGGTTTCTCATGATATAATTACTTTTGTTAGAGGGCCGGGGAGCGAATTAGATGCATTTCTGAGAGAAAAACAAACAACAGATAATTCTATTAACAGGAAGAACTACAACAAGAACGAATATAGGTCAGGGAGCGAGGATGTCGAAATTCTCGATTATCTTATTGTGGCCAATGATGCACTGGACGTTTGCCAATTGGAATCGGGTGAGCATGTAGACCTTTATATAAAAGTATTGTTCCAAAAGCGTGTTGCATTTCCGATCTATGGGTTTTCCATAAATACAAAAGAAGGAGTTTCGGTCTATGGGTGGAACACGTGCATGAATAATACAGCAACACGGCCCATGGAAAAAGGGAATATGTGTGTCGTTAAGTTTAGCTTTAATATGCCATTGAATGGAAATGATTACTTTATCAATTTGGGAGTTGCCGAAAATCAAGACGATAAGCAGGTGTTGTTAAAAAGAAGATGTGGCATTATACATGTGCTTGTTACTAAGCACTATGGACATTCTTTCACGGGATTTGTTGACTTAAACGCAGGGTTTGAAGAAATTTCAGATTTTGTTTATCCAAATATTAAGAAAGGGCAAGGCAGGAAATAAAACATGAATGATGTGACAATGAAATTGTCGGGGACGACGGCCAGTAAAACAGGAGAGAATTTTTTTTTAATCACATCTTATGGTAGAACAGCAACATTTTGGATTGCAAAAAAACTTAACGAACATCCCGACATCGTCTGTTCTCATGGACCAATATATCCACCTGTATTGCCCGGTAAAGAGGATAGTCCTTCGGATAATCTCGTGCTTGAGATGCACAGAAATTTAGATACATTTCTAAAAACACCGATAGAAAAAGTTTTGGAGGGTGTTAGGCAATTAGGAAGGGCGAAGATATATGGTAATGTGCATGCTTATAGCGCAAATTCTGTGAAGATAATGATCAATAGTAACATGATCCAATCAAAATTAAACGTCGTGAATCTGATCCGCCATCCGGTTACGCGAATCGAGTCATTCAAAAACAGGTTTCACTATGAACTTATGCATAATATGTATTTCCGTAACAAAGTTAACGATTACGCGCGAGACGTGGTGGACAAAGAGCTGATGAATTATTTAAAAGATAGATGTAAAATAAATTTTTCCGCTAATGACACACTTTTTCTTTATGCGTTGTGTTTGGTGCCATTCAATGACGCTCTTGATCTAAAGACAGATATAGTTAGCATTCCTATGGAGAGGCTGACAAAAGAGCCTGAGGTTTTTTGCTGGATGTTTAACATTATTTCTCACGGGAGCTTAAGAATGGATTCCAATTATTTGGCGGAAATATATTTTCAAGGAAGGCTTAACGTCCTTTCAGAAGAAAAGAGTGCCATCGCTACATATTTTTCATGGCAGGACTGGATGCGTGATGCGTTCCACTTTGTCGCTCAAAAATATAATTTCCCCGCGATGTATAATAAATTGCATTACGATTTCTCTTTTGTCTAAACTGAATTGTCAGGAAATTTCCCATGCCGCTTACACATACTGTTGTTGCGATCGAGCTCACGAACAAATGTAACATAAAGTGCGATCACTGTCCGAATGGACATGTTGAGGTGCCAATGGGTTATATGGATCGCGCGACTTTTTTGGAATCGTTAAAGTATTGCAATGGCTACTTGGAACTAAACTGGCGTGGGGAGTCGATCCTGCATCCTGATTTTCTCGAATACGTTAAACTAGCGATAGAATATAATGGCAGTCTAAATTTAGGCTTTCATACGAACGGTCTTCTAATGACGAAAAAACTGCTTCAAAATTTGGCCTTAAATGGTTTGAAATGGATTCAAGTTTCTTTGCATACTCCTCAGTCCTGTTTCAAGTATAAGGAAATTGTTGAATGGAATAGGGGGCTGAAAAATTCATTGTACATCTATGCGGATGTTGATAATACGCGAGAGGAATTAACAGCGATTTCCTGTGGTTTGTCGAGAGACATGTTTCACAAGGATAACATTTCTAATTGGGCAGGTTATCTTACTGATTACCGTGTGATCTATCCTGAAGCCGAAAAACGTGCGCAGGAATGTTTATTTATTAAAGAGGATAAATTTATTGTTGCATGGGATGGCAGGGTTAATGCCTGTTGCTGGGATTTTAAGCAGTACCATAATTTAGGCAAGATATGGGAATTCGATTCTATCAGGCATAAACCGCCGTACGAGCTTTGTAAACATTGTATTTGGATTCAGTAGTAAAAAATGACTTTATAGTATAACGAGAATAAAATGAATAAATTTCTATTTGAAGCAGTTGCGCGAGGCGCTACTGAGGAAATAAAGCAATTGATTAGAGGGGGGATAAACCTTGAAATGAAGGATGAGAATGGAAGCTCTCCCCTAATCCGCGCTTCTGCCGTCGGCGACATTCCAATCATGCGCTTGCTCCTTGATCACGGTGCTGATATTGAACATCAAAATGATGCTCAACAGAGCAGTCTTGTAGCGGCCTTCACCAAAGGTCAACGTGTAGCAGCGAGACTGTTAATAGCTTCCGGAGCCGATCAAACCTATGCGTTAGAACATCTGATTGCGACGAAAAATGTGCCAGCCTTAAAGCTTTTTTCGGAGGAGTGTTCGGCAGGTATAAAAGCCGCTTACATTTACTCCGGTTCGGAAAGAGATGGATGCAAGGACGGTGTTGATTGCAAAATTATCTCTGATCTCTTACGGATTGTCGAAACGGAGGCGAATGCTGGAGACGAGACATATCCAGAAGATTCAAATTCCTTGTTTAGAAAGAAAAGGATTCTTAATTGTTTAGGAAAACATAGCAATAACAGCCATGAACAAGTTTTATTTTTGCGTTATTTTTTGAAGAATTATCCTTTTTTCGAATTTATGCATATCACGCTTGGTGAAGCGATGCTCAACGATGGAACCGCCGAGGGAGTCGACGAAGCTTTATTTCATCTTGAAATAGCGTATTCGATGAATCAGTTAAATTTATATACACACAGCTTGTTGGATAGGGCATATCGAAAGAAACAGAATCCAACAGCCGTGATCAGTGATTTCGAATTGCAAAAGCGTTTCTGTAGCAGGCCTTTCGAACGCTTTATCTCGAATGTTGACAGCCATGTTTATGTCTGTTGCCCATCTTGGCTTCCTCGGCCTATCGGAAATATTAATACGCAAAGCTGGGAAGAAATATGGGATTCTGAGTCTGCGCAAGAGATCAGGCGTTCTGTGATTGACGGGGATTATAAATATTGTAGCAGATTACTTTGCCCTAGAATACAGGACGGCTCACTGCCGGAAAAAAAAGATATTAAGGAGCCTTTTTTTCGGGAGATACTGGACAATAGAAAGGTTTTGTTGGCGTCGTATCCGCGTGAATATGTACTTGGACATGATTTGTCCTGTAATTATGCTTGCCCTTCATGCCGTACGAAGAAGTTTACGGCGAATGCCGAAGAACAGAAACGTCTATCGACTATTAAAGAACGAGTTGTTATGCCGATTCTCAAACGCGTTAAATACCTGATGTTATCAGGCAGCGGCGAATTTATCGCGAGCTCACATTGCAGAGAGATCTTGCAGTCTATTAACTCAAGAGATTATCCGGGTTTAAGACTTGTCATGCTCACAAACGGCATGCTTTTTACGGAAAAGGTGTGGTTTGAATTTTCCGCTCTTGCTGAGATGATCAGAGAAATTCACGTTTCAATTGACGCCGTAGATGCTTCTACTTATCAGAAACTTCGAAAGGGAGGTGACTTTCAAAGCCTGATGATTAATTTGCAATTTTTTTCTAATTTAAGACAGAAAAAACGGATTGATAAATTTTTAATCAATATGGTTGTGCAAAAAGCAAACTATCTGGAGATGAAAAAGTTTGTTGAGATGGGCAAAACGCTTGGATGCGATCAAGTGACGTTTAGCCGTATAACAAATTGGGGTTGTTTTGCGCCGGATCGATTCAGAGGAATAGATATAGCATCGCCTTCACATCCTGAGCACGAAGAATTTTTGGCAACATTAAGAGATCCCTTATTTAAGGATAAGATTGTTGATCTTTATAATATTTACAGATTTTGGAAAGAGGCCAACAGGAAAGGGAGAATGGTGGAAAAACACGAGGGAGTTGGTAAAGAAAAATAATATGAATTTCATTCCTATGATAAAGAAGAAACAGATTGAAAGAGCCCAAAAGTTAGTTACCAAAGGACTAATTAATTATCAACCATATATATTTGCCGAAGATCTTCAAACCGGAGTTGGTTTTGAATTTGTGACAGGGAAAGAAGGAGCTGGATTAGTATATTGGCCAACCATTGATCATCAATTACTTGCGAGTCCGGATATGAAGCGATTTATCATTTCAAACGACAATGCGCATGAATTTGAAAAGGCGAATGAAAAATTACGCATTACATATAATCATTTTATTGATGAAATATGTGAACACATCGGGAATGTTTCCAAAACAACATTTGCGGACATTGGTTGTAATTCGGGATATTTCCCTGTAAGTTTTTCTTTGCGTGGCGCAAACAAATCGGTTGGGTACGATCGCGAAAATTATACCGAAAGCTTCGAATTACTGAACGAAATTCTTGGCACGAATGCCTCTTTTATTCCTTTGGGATATGAACTGGTGAACGCTTCTATTTCATCCAGTGAAAAGTATGATGTGGCTATCTCTATGATGGTTTTATGCCATCTGAGCGATGCGTTGCGACATCTGAGCTTTTTAGGGTCGATCGCACGAAAGGCCATTTTTATTTGGACCCTCATAACAGATGACGATGACTATCGTATTATTTATGGAGAGCCTAATAAATATTACAGACATGATAAATTTCCGTTCTGTTTTGATAATCTTATCAGACCGTCCGTTAAGCTTCTTTATAAATCGCTTGAATTGATGGGTTTTACGCAAATATATGAAATTTCAAATCACAAAGACGGAATACCCGATTTATTTTGCAATGTAAAAAACAGGGCTGTTCTGGCAATTCGGCCCACTGCGTAACATTCTTTTGTGAGGCTTAATGCATAGGTGAATGAGGTGGTATGGAACCTTGGGTAAATCAATTTGTATCTAAAGAACAGGAAATCGTCCTGCAGACTTTGGCTCGTGCTGCCGCTAAGCGAAATTGCTGGTTTTTGGAAGTTGGAAGCTGGTGCGGAGATTCCGCTCTCATTTTGGGTGCAGTTGCGAAAAAAATGAGCGGGAAACTGTTGTGTATCGATTGGTGGAAAGGCAGCGATGAATCGGATTTGTCCTGGTTTGCAAAAAACAACGATATTTTTTCGATTTTCTGGGAAAGGATCAAGCATGCAGGATTGGAGGATGCCGTCATTCCTATCCGCACAACTTCTGAAACAGTGGTGCATTTTTTGAAACAAAAAATGTTTGATCTGGTTTATCTCGACAGCGACCATCGTTATGATGCCGTGAGAAACACTTTGAAAAGTTACAGTCCTCTAGTTCTGAAGGGCGGAATTTTTTGCGGACATGATTGCGAGGGAAGAATCAACGATTTTGAAAAAACATTTCTCGAGTTTGGAAAAAATAAAGACGCGTATGAAACAGTACATTGCGGTACTGTTTTAGCTGTCGGCCGCTTTTTCCAGAATTATTCAATTAATCATAGTATCTGGAGCGTTCGTTCTAAAGGTGTCACAGATATGTGGGAACCGACAAGTCTTGAATTTGTTGATATTGAAGATAGGAGACAGGCCGCGGTTCCGCCAATCGGTTATAGTGGGAAAAACGTAATCTATCGGTATGGAAAGAAAGTCTATGTGGTCCCGGGGCATTTTCCTGATGTAGATATCCGAAATGAGGCTGTCCGTGGTCATCAGGAAGTTGTCTTTGCCGAGAACCTTGAAGGATTGTTCGGAAAATTAAAAGAACCGATCCGTTTTCTGCCTGTGCTGATAGGATCTTATCAGGGTTATAATCTTGTCAGAATGGGCGATAAGATCGTTGCAGTATCTCAGGCTGCCGGACCGGCAGATCTTCTGACGGTCGATGAAGAGATTCTGAAAACATGGACAGAACAGGGCTATTTCGTTTTGGGTGCGTCACTTGTGAAAATCGCACAGCAAATTTTGAAGATTTCTAACGCAATCAAACAGAATGAAACGAACCGTGTTTAAAGCATTCTTAAAAAAAATATACGAAAAGTTTTTTTTCCGAGTACCGGCTTTAAAGCTGTCTCTCTATCCGATTGAAATTCCAGAGATCGTTGTTGAGGCTGATCTTGATTTTCTCTTGTTGGAATTGCCGGCGCGTTATATGCCGCTGATGCCGAATGGGCTGGCTTATGTCCATAATTTACTTAAAGACTCCGGAGTCAAGTGTCAGACGATCGATGTGAATATTATTTTCTATCATCGATATCATTCTCAAAAAATACTCAATAAGCGGAATAAAATTTATATGCCGTCCGGCCGATTAATGGTGGAGGATCCGTGGGATAATACGTCCGAGGCTGAATGGGCGAAGGACGATTTCATCGATTATTTTTGGCCTCAGATTGAAGATATTATCAGGCAAATTGTTGAGCAGAAGCCAAAGGCTGTGGGTATCTCTTTAAACGGCTTTAATAGAAGGCTTGCAAGCCGTTTCGTTAAGAAATTAAAAGAGCAAGCCGTCAACATAGTTGTGATTGCCGGGGGTTATGACTGCGTTTATCCTTACGTCGGTCCTCAGGTTTTTCAGGATTATGATTATATGGTGATTGGCGAGGCTGAACCTGTCATCAAATCATTGGTGCAGGCGATCATCCGGAGAGAAAGGCCGAAAGATTTACCCGGTGTTGTATCAAAGTTTGATTCTCCGAGTAGAGAGTTTGAAGCTGCTCCTCTTTTTCGGGATTTGGATTCGCTTGAATTTCCAAAATATGAATGGGTTCCGCAATTTTATTATCAAACATTTGATCGCAAACATCTGATTCCGATTACGGGGAGTCGTGGCTGCAATTGGAGCAAGTGCCGTTTCTGTGCCGAATGTTTTCCGTTCCGGAAACGCAGTCCGAAGAATGTCGTAGATGAAATGGAGTACTGGACAAAGTTTAGTATGCATACTTTTCATTTTAACGAAAGCGATGTGAATGGCGATCATCAGAATCTATTTGAGATTTGTTCTGAAATAATCAAGCGCGAGCTCAAAGTCAGGTTGGTGGGGCAGCTTCGCATTGATAAACGCAATACGAAAGAATATTTCGAGCATTTACATAAAGCAGGTTTTACTCATTTGCGTTTTGGTGTCGACGGCTGGTCAACGAATACGCTTAAATTACAGTGCAAGGGTTACACGATGGAGAGTGTTTATCAAAATTTGAAAGATTGTCATGATAGCGGAATTTTTACGGCGGTCAATATCGTTATCGGCGTGCCCGGTGAAACGGATGATGATGTCGAGGAATCCATTTCGCATATGACGAATCTGCGGAGTTATATCGATCTGGTGGAAAGTATGAACACCTTGATCCTTGCCGCAGGAAGTGAATATTTCCGGAATTCGGACAAATATAAAATCCGTTTCCGGGAAAAGAAAGAAAGTCTTTTGCGCCAGCATCCCACTTCTATTCCCGAGGCATTGTGGTTCAGTGAAGATCCGTATATCGACCAGAAGGTGAGGGTCGAGCGCTTAAATAAAATTTGCAAAAAATTACATAAAAATGGTGTAGCCATCGGGAGCTTTGCTTCAAAGGTGGTTGAAAAAATAAGAAAAAAGGCGTCTTGACCATATGACTACGCGCCTGCTTTTAGATATAGAGCCCGAGCAATGGAAAAAGCATCTATTTGGGTTGAGCGAGAAACGGTGGGGAAATCTTCAGGGGAAAAGCTTCTGGATTACGGGGGCCGGAACCGGATACGGCAGGTGTCTTGCGATTGCATTAGTCGCTGCCGGCGCACAAGTTTTTTTAACCGGAAGACGCAAGCAAAAACTTCAAGAAACAATTGATGAAATGGCTCGGCTGAATATTTCTGTTGATGGATGTTGTCTGGTTCCTGCGGATATTACCGATTTCAATCAAATTAAAGCTGCGTGTCAAATTGTGACGGAGAAGTGTAATTCCTTGTATGGTCTCATTAATAATGCCGCAATCCCAGCCCGGGGAGATATTGCAAATCCGTTATTCGAAGGTTCCATCGAAGATTGGGATAAAATGATGAATACCAATGTGAGAGCGCATTGGTTAATCACCCGAACGATATTTTCTCATATGATAAAAGCGAGGTCGCTCCGTGTGCTGTTTATGAGTTCAGAAGCCGGGTGGGCATTTACTCCCGGATTTGGTCCCTATAATATTTCAAAAGCCGCGTTGAATAATCTCGCTTCAAGTATGGCGGCCGAATATGCTAACATGTGGCCGGATAAAGATATACAGATGAATGTGCTGGTGGCGGGGGAAGCGCGGACCGAGATGAATCAAGGGGCAAAGGAAAGTCCGTATAGCATTGTGCCCATGGCATTGCGTTTACTCGCTCATCCCGCGGGCGGACCAAATGGCTGCTTTTTCCACGGGGATGGACGTTATTTTTCATTTTGTAAAGCGGCACCATACGAGAATTCAATATTATGAATATGGTTTCAACCAGGAAAGATTTAAGAGAATTTATATGTCAGTAATGCGATTTGAAAAACCGACCCAGGCAGTGATACTGGCTGGCGGGAAAGGGGAAAGACTCAAACCATTAACAGACACAATGCCAAAACCCATGCTTCAGTTTCAGGGGAAACCTTTTCTCGAGCATCTTTTGTTGCATTTAAAAAGTCAGGGATTTAAACAGATTTTGTTACTGCTGGGATATCTGCCTCATGTCATTCAGAATTATTTTGGAGACGGAACTAAAATCGGACTGAAGATTGATTACTCGATAAGTGATATTGAAAACGAAACGGGCAGGCGTATGAAGTTAGCTGAACACCAAATGGATCCCTGTTTTCTTTTTATGTATTGTGACAACTATTGGCCTTTAAACATGGAGCGGGTTTGGAACCAATACTGTCACATACCAGCTCGTTGCCAACTGACAATTTATAGCAACAAAGATCATTATACGAGAGACAACGTTTTAGTTTCAGACGACAAAATGATCATTTGTTACGATAAAAACCGGGCATCGGAAAATTTGAGTGGAATAGATATCGGTTTTGCAATTATGAGAAAAGATATTTTAGAACTTTTACCCAACCAGAATGTTAATTTCGAAAAAACAGTGTTTCCTTATCTCGTTGAAAAACGCGAGCTTTCAGCTTATGTCACCGATCATCGATATTACAGTGTTGGATCGATTGATAGACTACCTGAGACAGAAGCCTTTCTTCGACGAAGGCCCGCCGTTATTTTAGATCGGGACGGTGTTTTAAATGAAAAACCGCCAAAAGCGGAATATGTAAAAACAATGCGCGATTTTAAATGGATGCCCGGGGCGAAGGAAGCGGTTCGTTTGCTGAATCAATCGGGTTTCCTTGTCATTATTGTTACCAACCAGGCGGGCATCGCTCGCGACATTATGACGGAGGAAGATCTTTTGAAAATTCATGAACAAATAAAAAAAGAGTTATCCGAGATGAACGCTAAAATCGACGCTATTTATTACTGCGCTCACGGTTGGGATGCGGGTTGCGAATGCCGCAAACCGCGGGCTGGGATGTTATTTCAGGCTCAGCGTGATTTCCGGTTGGATTTGACGGACACTTATTTCATCGGTGACGACATCCGAGATCAACAAGCAGGTGATGCTGCAGATTGTAAAACATTGCTTGTTACTCCCGATCGGCCATTACTGGAATTAGTTCAGAAAAAAATACTTTCCGAAACGACGATTGCAAAAAAATGAACGCGTTAAATTCCGCGAATCTCCTTTATGATTTTGTCGAATCTGAACGATTGAAACACATCGATGAACGGATGTTGGTTTTAATCGGCGGATGTTCGCGTTCTGGCAAAAGCACGGTTGCCTTAAAGTTGTCTAAAAAATTTAGTGATAGGAACATTCCTAGTCAAATCATTAATTTAGATGCATGGCTAATCAGTATAGAGAAGAGAAAAGATAACTCCACAGTTCTAGAGAGGTATGATTGTGAAGCGATCGAGAAATCCGTAGAGGATTTGTTAAAAGGTTTTACGATTATGCCCCCGGTCTATGATTTTCGCACCAGAAGACGTGTCTCCGAGACAGGAGGAAATCCAATCACTTTGTCTTCCGGCATTTTAATAGCCGAAGGCGTCGTAGCGTTGGCATTGGAAAATCTGTGTAAAAGGGCGTCGATAAAAATATTCGTGGATATATCGGATATCGTTCGCTTAAAACGTTTAATGGATTTTTATTATGAGAGTAAATTTTTAAGCTATAATGAATCAAAAACAATAATTAACGAACGCGAAGCAGAAGAGGTTCCTTTTGTTAAATCTACGGCAAAATACGCAGACTTAATCGGCCGTTTTGCGGAGGAGGGTGTCTATGGAATTTTGGAAACAGTACTTTAACACACTTAGCATGTCCGTTGTGAATGCCAATTTGAGCGATTTGGATAAAAGTGTCAAAGTGATCAAAAATTCCAGTCAAAAGGGCGGTAAAATTATTATTGTCGGCAATGGCGGAAGTGCGGCTATGGCCAGCCATGTTGCCGTTGATTTGACAAAAGTTGCACAGGTGAGCGCCATCACTTTTAATGATGCCGATTTAATCACTTGTTTTGCAAATGATTACGGTTATGAAAATTGGGTGGAGAAAGGTATCGAATTTTATAGCGCCCCAGACGATGTTGCTGTTTTAATTAGTTCCAGCGGAAAATCGGAAAACATTCTTCGTGGTGCGAAAAAAGCAAAGGAACGCGGTCTTAAAGTGCTTACCTTTTCGGGGTTTAATCCAAATAACCCGTTACGACAAATAGGGAATATCAATTTTTGGGTTGATAGCAAAGAGTATAACATTGTTGAAATGACCCATCAAGCATGGCTTCTCGGGATTGTCGATAAAATTGCGGGAGATAAACGGCGATAGGCGGTTTTTATAAAAAAGGGAGATGGAATGAAAAAAGTTTTAATCACTGGAATTACAGGTTTTGTAGGATCACATCTTGCGGAATATTGTTTGGAACGAAAAGTCAAATTATTCGGATTTAAGCGTTACCACCTTTCGAACATGAAAAATATATTGCATCTCGAAGATCAAATCAAGTGGTGCGATTGCGATATGTTGGATCCCAAGTCGGTTTATAAGGCGATTCGGGCAATTAAACCCGATATTATTTTTCACATGGCATCTCAAAGTTTTGTGAGTCCGTCTTGGGACCATCCGACGCTCTACATGGATGGAAATTATAAAATGACCGTCCATCTTTTTGAAGCGTGTTTGCTAAATCGTTTAAACCCCAAAATACACATTCCCGGTTCTGGCGAGGAGTACGGCGAAATTTACAAACATGAATTGCCGATCAATCTTTCCAGCACACTGCGTCCCGTCAATCCGTATGCTGTTTCGAAAATTGCCCAAGATCTTATCGCCTATGTCTACTTTCGTTCCTATGGATTGAATGTCATCAGGACTCGTGCTTTTAATCATGAAGGTCCGCGCCGCGATAAAATGTTTGGAATCCCGTGGTATGCCTATCAAATAGCCAAGATTGAAATGAAACTTCAAAAACCTGTTATTAAAACAGGGCATCTCGATGATTTAAGAAACTTTACCCATGTCAAGGATATGGTTCATGCTTATTGGCTGGCGGTTGAAAAAGGAAAAGTTGGAGAGCTCTATCTAATCGGAACTGACAGAAAAAGTCATGTGCATACGTTTCGAGAGTGCTTAAAAATGATGATCGGTATGTCAACCGTAAAAAATATCAGGTATGAGGTAGATTCAAAATATGTCCGTCCGACCCAGGTTCCGAGATTGATTTGTGATGCTTCTGTGTTTACCAAGTTGACGGGCTGGAAACCAAAAATCGATTTTTATATGGTCCTAAAGGATACGTTAAATTATTGGCGTGAGCAGGTAAGTCAAGGACTGGTGAAATAAACTTGTGTGACTCTGATGGTAGTTGCAGAAATGAATTTTAAGAATCAATATGAAGTATCTTCCGCTTGCCGAATCAGTGGCTCGCGAAATTTAATCGACATTTTGTCACTGGGCGATCAGCCTTTGGCGAATTCTTTGAAGTTGAAATCCGAAGATGGCGAAATAAAAATTCCTTTAACGCTGTCTTATTGTCCGGATTCCTGTTTGGTTCAATTGCGCGAGACAGTAAACAAGGAAATTTTATTTTCTCATTATGTTTGGGTTTCTGGAACCGCTCAAACAACCAGACAATATGCAGATGTCTTTTGCCAAAATGTAATCCATGTTTCACACTTGAAGGCGGAGGATTTGATCGTTGAAATAGGTTCTAACGACGGCACGTTTTTAAAAGCATTTATTCAGGCGGGATATCACAATGTTCTGGGGATAGATCCGGCAAAGAATATATGCGATATGGCCAATCAGAATGGGGTAAGAACGCTAGTTGGTTTTTGGAATGATGACTTGGCAAAGAAAGTAAATCACGAACAGGGGGCGGCCAAAGTGATCATAGCAAGAAACGTCATACCTCATGCAAGTCAGTTACATGATGCGTTGGCGGGCATTAAACGGTTGCTGGATGATGATGGCACCGGCGTCATCGAGTTTCACTATGCGGGTGACATTTTAGATGGTCTCCAATATGATTCGATTTACCACGAACATCTGTGTTATTTTTCGATTCATTCTCTTTCCTTTTTATTGAAGCTCTTCAATCTCCTTCCTTTCTATGCGGAGTTTAGCCCAATCAGCGGAGGGGCTATTGTTCTTTACTTTTCGAAACAACATCGCAAGGCAAGCCGTTCTTTGGAAGACCTACTGAGCCGAGAACGAGAATTGAGGATGAATCATCTGGAAACATGGCATAATTTTGCAGACAGGTGTCTGGAACACAAAAAAAAATCGGTTGATATGCTTCGAAAACTTCAAAATGAATCTGTCATTGCGTTTGGCGCATCAGCCCGAAGCGCGACATATCTCAACTTTTGCGGGATTGATCAATCACAAATCAAAGCAATTATTGATAATAATTTGATCAAACAGGGTAAATTTGCTCCGGGGACATCAATTCCCATTGTATCGTTTGATGATGGTTTGAAATATCAACCGGGCATGATATTTATTCTCGCTTGGAACTTCAAGGATGAAATTATTAAATTATGTAGAGCAAAAAAATATACCGGAAAGTTTATAGTTGCTTTTCCGGATGAACCAAAAATAATTGATGGTGTGATATGAAATTCCTCAAGCAAAAAATCGCAGACGTCTTTTTGATCGAGCCGGAACCTTTTATCGATCGGCGGGGTTTGTTTCGACGTCAATTTTGTCAGCGTGAGTTATTTGACCATGGTATTCGATTTGATGTCCGACAATGCAGCATTTCCGAAAACAAACTCAGGCATACCTGCCGCGGGCTCCATTATCAAAAAGCGCCTCATCAAGAAGGTAAGATATTATCGTGCCTAAAAGGGTCAATTCACGATGTGATCGTTGATTTGAGGCCTGGTTCTGCTACTTATCTACAGTGGCTGGCTGTTGGCTTAAACGAGGGAAATCGAGTAAGCCTTTATGTGCCTCCGGGATGTGCGAATGGATATATGACTTTAGCAGACGATACATGGATTTTCTATTATCATTCCGAATTTTACACACCCGGCTCCGAAAGTGGCATTCGGTATAATGATCCTTATTTCACATTTAAATGGCCTGCCGAGCCGGCTGTTATATCTGAGAAAGATTTGCATTTTCCTGATTTTATTCTAGAAAAGAGTGATTAATTTATGGAACATAAAAGAGTGCTTATTACAGGTGCGACCGGATTTATTGGCACACATCTGCTACGCTTGCTTCAAAATGAAAATTACGATTTGGCGTTACTCGTTCGCCACAAAAGAAACGCAGGTCATTTACTGAATAAAAACGTTCGTTTTATTGAAGCCGATCTTTCTCAAATCCATGTAGCGAAGAAAGAAATCAAGGATTTCGATCCCGAAATTTGCGTCCATTTGGCATGGAGCGGCATACCTGATTATCATTCAACGCATATCGCCAAACAAAATCTATTTCAATCGATTGATTTAATCGATCTGTTAACAGCAGAAACTTCATGCAGAAAGATTATCGCGTGCGGATCATGTTCGGAATATGGTAAAACGGATGGCGAGTGTTTAGAAACTGAACCGCCTATCGCCCATACGGCATTGGCCTGGGCTAAGATTGCGATATGCCATTATTTATCATTGATTGCGAAAACAAAGTCGGTCGATTTTATCTGGTTACGCCTGTTTTATGTTTATGGACCAGGGCAGAGGAAAGATGGGCTGCTGCCAACAATTCTTGATGCTTTCCGTCAGAATGAAGAACCGGACATTCGGAACCCTTCGAACGCATATGATTTTGTCTATGTTGAAGATGTTGCTAATCTTTTGAAACTGGGGTTGGAAAAGGACGTTGAATCGGGTATTTATAACGTTGGGACAGGACGACCAACTCATATTTTAAACATATGTCAAATGGCCGCGAAACTAATGAACTGTTCGGTCACTTTTCCGAGTTTGCCACAGACACAAGACGATACAGGCGTTTGTTTTTGGGCCAACATAAAAAAAACAGTAGAAAAATTCGGATGGTATCCTAAGTACGCTTTAAATGATGGCATTGAAGCAATGAGGAGGGTGTATGAAATCGTTTGAGTCATCAAAACGGAAACGGATTTCTCTCATTTGTCCGGTCTTAAATGAAGAAGCAACTATTCCAATCTTTTACGATCGTTTGCAGTCTGTTCTATCTCCCCTAAAAAATCAGTATGATTTCGAATTAATTTTTGTCAATAATCGTTCTTCAGATAAAACGTTGGAGTTGCTCATAAATCTTCGCCGAAAGGACGGCTCGATTCAAATACTAACCATGTCCCGCAATTTTGGTTATCAAGCATCTCTTCAAGCGGGTATGGCATATGCATCGGGAGATGCCCTGATTGTGATTGATGTAGATTGTGAAGATCCGCCGGAGCTTATCCCATCGTTTATTGAAAAATGGAATGAAGGTTACGATGTGGTATATGGCATTCGCAAACGAAGAAGCGAAATGTGGCTGATTAAACAATGTCGGAATTTATTTTATCACCTTTTGCGTTTAACCTCTGATATGGATATCGTGCTATACATGGCGGAGTTCGCTCTGATTTCATCTGTGGTTAAGAATGCGATTATTAATAATCAAAATACATTTCCGTTTCTGCGCACTGAAATCGGATATTCTGGTTTCGAAAGATTTGGAATTCCCTATAAGCGCGCCGCGCGGATCTATGGGAAAACCCATTACAATCTTATACGCATGATCGCTTTTGGCGCGGCAGGCTTACTCACTTCCTCCACGGTCTTAATGCGGTGGGCCGCGTATTTATTTCCTCTTTTTGTTTTTTTTAACATATTGGTATTTGCTTTTTATATCGCTGCAGGCAAAATCGTTTCATTCCATTTACTAATGATCGTCGACGTCTTGTATGCGATATTTCTCTTGACGATTCAAGGAGTATATTTGGCTCGTGTTTATAAAAACGGAATCGGGCGCCCCATATATATTATAGATCCCAAAAAAACGCACTTGGACCGGCCATCATAAAGCCAATGATAAGGAAAGAAGAATGCAACTTATCGAAGTAAACTGCCCGGTATGTCAATCGACGAACTATCGGGTTTTTTCACCCGATACGTTGGGCGAAAATCCGCCGGTTCTTGGTTATAAATGGACGCCGGATATATTAAAAAGATATCGTATGGTGATGTGCAATATCTGTAGCCATCTTTACGCTTCCCCGCGTCTGGGGAATATGTATATTCATTATAAGGATGTGATCGATGAAAATTACTTAGCAAATGTGAATTCAAGAACCATGAATGCAAAACGAATCTTGCCGATTATTCAACGTTTTGCGCCCCGAGGCCGTTTGTTGGATGTCGGTTGCTCAACCGGTGATTTTATATCGGTCGCAAAAGACATTTATGCAGTTGAAGGGATAGAACTTTCACGATGGGCTTCGGAAATTACCAGCAAGAGAGGTTTGGTTGTCCGTCGGATGGAATTAAATGAACTGGTTAATTCAAATCAAACATACGATGTGGTCACATTATGGGGTGTTATTGAACATATGGAGTATCCACGCGAGGAAATGATCCGCATTAATCGTCTTCTTAATGATCATGGCATTGTCTGCTTATGGACGGGCGATACTGATTCTATATATTTTAAAATATTGAAACATCATTGGTGGTATTTAATGGGACAGCATATTCAACTGTTCAGCAAAAAATCGATGGATCGTATGATGCGTGATGCGGGTTTTCAACTGATATACAGAGGGATATATCCGTACACAATGTCTCTTGAATATCTTTCTATTCTTCTTTCGCGATATAAATTAATCGGAACCATGCTGAAGGCTTTTTGTCGGTTTCTGAAAATTGGAAAAATGCAATTCTCGCTCAGGAAATCAGATGAAATGTTCGCGATTTATAAAAAAACCGGTCATGTTTGATGTTAAAAAATGCACGGAATAAAATATTACTGATCAGGCCAAAGGATAATATGCCGGTTTTTTGGTTCCCTTTGGGTTTTGCATATTTAAAAAGCGACATACCAAAAAGATATCAAGTCAAAATATTCGACTGTGCATTTCTGGATTTGCCAGCATCATCTTCTCGGTTTCAGAAAGAAGTCATGGAATTCGCTCCGGATATTGTAGGGATTTCTATTTCGACTTTAGTGCTCAAAGAAGCTCTTGAAGTATTAAAAAAAGTAAAAACAATAAATCAAAAAACAATTACCGTTGTTGGAGGTCCGCATCCATCATTATATCCAGACGAGCTAATGAAGAATGATTTTATTGATTATCTCTTTCGCGGGGACGCGGAAATAGCATTTCCGAAATTTTTGAATGCGTTGGAATGTGGTGATGGGTTTAATTTAATCAAAGGTCTAACATATCGGAGCAATGATACCATTGTAAAAAATGATTTCGATTGGGAGACAAACCTCGACCAACCGAACTTTCCAGATTATCAAGCAGCGGGTTTAGAAGAATATCTGAAAAACGGTTATAATTATGGTGGTTTCTACGGCAGAACCGCTCCCATCTGGATCACACGAGGCTGTCCATATTTGTGTCAATATTGTTCTGCTCCGCTCATCAATGGCAGGCAGGTTCGCGCGCCTTCTGTTTTATATGTCGTGAGGATGATTAAACATCTCTATGATCAATTTCGGATACGTCAATTTACCATTGTCGACGATAACTTCACGTTTTATCCGGATTATACAAAAGAATTTTGTCGCGAAATTATTAAGTGCAAAAAAGAAAATTATTTTTCAGAAAAAATTTCTTTTGCCACGCCGAATGGAATCAGATTAGAGCGTATCGATGATGAACTTTTGGTACTGATGAAAAAAGCTGGCTGGGAGGGTGTCACCATTGCCCCTGAAAGCGGCTCGCGAAAGACACTTGATCGAATGAAAAAAATGATCAATCCGGACAAAGTCCCTGATATAGTTGCAAGAATTAAAAGATGCGGTTTGCGGGTCAGAGCTTTCTTTATTGTTGGATATCCAGGAGAAACGAAAGAAGACCTTGAGGCAACGGTACGACTGATTCGGAAGTGTAAATTAGATGCCTTGATCGTTCATCTGTTTCATCCAATACCCGGAACGCCTATTTTTGATGAGTTGGTTAAAGAAAAAATAATACCACATGATTTTGTTCCATGCTCGTTTTGTAAAGCATATTTACCGCGTATTTTCAAAAAAACCATAGAGCAACAATACGTTGCGCCCGGATTTGAAAACTTTAGTCTATTTTGGTTTATGCTAAAAGAAAACCTTCTTTTGGCTCTAAGAAACCCTTATAGCCTTATCTATTTCGTGAAAATTAATGGCATCATGAATATAATTAAAAAATTGTCTCGGTTGGCAGTTGAATGAATTATGTTAACTGTTTTGATGAATATATCGAAACAATGCTTATCATGAAAATTAAAATTATTTTTGTCGAAAAACGATGAAGAGAAAACCAACAGACATCTAACCGAAACTTGAGGCTATCGCAATGGATACGACAAAAGACGAACCCGCTTTGGTGTTAATCCATAGTTTCAGATGTTATACGCGACACAGTACATGTGACTCATTAAGCAATAGGAGCGTTTGTTGAAACAGTCTAAATGTCCGATCTGTCAATCGAATGATATTGATATTCTAATTTCAGAAGCGCCCGATCATGTGACTGGTCATTTATTTCAGATATTAAGTTGCCAATCTTGTAAATTTTGTTTTACCGATCCTATTCCCGATCATATGGAAATTTACTATCCTGACAAATACCGGGCATATGGGCCGTTTACGGCCGGTATTATGAAAATATTCTATCGTCACCGGGTTAGGAAGTGGACAAGGATGATTGGTAGACCCGGCAATGTGCTGGAGGTTGGCTGCGGCAGCGGACTGATGTTGGAAGCGTTCAAGCGCCGAGGTTGGAGTGAAGTCGGTATTGAACGTACAGAATCGATTGCTGAACAAGTAAGAAGCACGCTGGGATTAAATGTCGTCGCCGGCGGAATAGAAAACATTAAGCAGGAACCGCATTTCGATTTAATTGTTTTATACAATGTTCTGGAGCATTTGCCTCAACCACTAAACATTTTGAAAGAGTGCGTTTTGAGGCTTGCAGCAGATGGCTTATTGATTGTCAATGTTCAAAATATCGATAGTTGGCAAGCGCGATTTGGCGGTGCTTTATGGCAACATCTTGATCCGCCGAGACATTTTTCGCACTTTGCGCCGCAATCTTTGCGCCGTGCACTTGAAAGAGTAGGATTTAATACTTATAATATCACCTTTGTTTCATTTGAGCACGATCCATTTGGGTGGGTCCAAACGACGTTGAATAAAATAATGAATCGGCCTAATATATTAACGCGATATTTAATGGGAATCGAAACGTTCAATCTTAAAGTTTTTCTTTCGTTTTTATTCGCCGCCATCATGATAATTCCAGCTATGGTGCTGTCTATGCTCAGTTGGCAATTTAAGAAAGGTGCTTTAATGCAATTTATCGCGACACGAAAAATAAAACTAGCGGAGCAAACACAATGATTATTTCAAAAACTCCTTTACGAATCAGCTTCGCAGGCGGGGGGACGGACTTCCCGTCATTTTATCAGAAAAATGAATATGGCGCGGTGTTAAGTACATGCGTAGACAGTTATATTTATGTCTCCATCAAAGAGCACACCTCATTGTTTGATGAAAAAATTCGTCTCAACTATTCCGAAACGGAACTGGTTAACAATATCGAACATATCAAGAATGCAATCATACGGGAGTGTTTGAAGTTCTTAAAGATCGATGAGCGGCTATATATTAGTACAATCGGTGACGCACCTTCCATGTCGGGATTGGGATCTTCTAGCGCATTTTGCGTTGGTTTGTTGAACGCTTTATACAAATACAAGGGGATAGCGGTTTCGCCGGGAAGATTGGCCGAAGAAGCCGCTTATATTGAAATCGACGTTTTAAAACGGCCTATTGGCAAGCAGGATCATTATGCGGCAGCATTCGGAGGCCTGAATTATTTTGTTTTTTATGCAGATAATACGGTTGCAGTCAAATCTGTCAGTGTTGCGGACCATATCGTATCAAGCATTTCTGGTTCCATGTTATCATTCTGGACACGCGCGACACGGCCCGCCGAATCCATTCTTTTAGAACAGAATCATAACACTGAAAGAAACCGGGACCTTTTAGTTTTGATGAGAGAACAAGCTATCGATCTATTTGATTTATTATATCGGAATGATTTTACCGCCGAAAAGTTTGCCAAGATCATTCATGAGGGGTGGATGATGAAACGGCAATTAGCCTCTAATGTGTCAAACTCCGTTCTAGATGAATATTATGATACAGCTGTAAAAAACGGTGCTTGGGGAGGCAAAATTTCAGGAGCAGGCGGAGGAGGATTTTTGAATATTTTTGCTAATCAAATAGCGCAGAAAAAAATCATTAACGCTCTAAAAAAAATTAACGTGCTTGATTATAAATTTAGTTTTGAAGCGCGAGGTACCTCTGTTATTAAATTTGACTAATATGGATTGTTCGAGTTTAACCTGTGATGCGAGGTTTTATGTCTAATGGTATTCAATCATCAGAAGAGATCAAACATGATAATCAATTCGGGTATCTTCTTATTGCTTTTTGTGTTTTGCTTTTATATTTTTCTATCGTTAATTCCTATATTCGTTATAGCCGAACGGTGCTCCCCAGCGGAGATCCTTATCAATATACATTGGGGTGGTTCAACCTCCTAGATCTTAGCCACTTTGATTATCTCAAAGGAATTTTACGTTCATTCAAAGCTAATTGGTACTGGTTGATGAATTTGTCGATATCTTTTTTTTCGCCTCTATTAATTAAAGAGCCTTTTTCCATTTCTTTTGTCAATTTTTTTATGTGGGGCTTAGCATCGGCCTCTTATTTTAGGTTGGCTCGACAACTTAAATTTAACATCAGTTTTTCGTTTATGTCTGCCTGGCTCATATGGTTATTCCCGATCAATTTTGGATTTCTAGAGTACTCTGCCATCCCGGTGATAGGTCTCGATTCAATGTTTATGGGTGCGCTGAATTTAGCAATGGCTAACACATTGGCTTTTGTGATTACGCCCCAACGAATGAGAAATGCGATCATTGCCGGCATTTCGGTAGGGCTGGCAATTTGGGGACGCGGTAATTCGTTAGCTGTTGTTTCCCTGATTTTATTTTGTCCCTTTATCTATCTGTTGTTAAGAATCCGGAATGCTGAAATCAAAAAGACTGTTTGTAATCTTTTAATTTTTGCGGCTATTGTTGGCGCCATGTGCGCTTTCTATTATGGAATGCAAAGTCCGGGAATTTTGAAATATTACAAAGATCACCTCCGTTTGTCTACGGGGCATCACTGGTCTCTTAAAGATTCCATGCAGTTTCTTATTAATGTTCCAGGATTCTTTTTCTGGAGAGCTGAAAATTCATTCCCAACCGTTTTTTTTACAGTTTCAGGCCATGCACTGATATTAGTGAGCTTGTTTTTATCCATGGTGTTGCCTGTTGAAAATCGAATGCGAAGCATAGTGAGATTGTTTTCGGTGACAGGGGCGTTTATTTACTTCGCCACCTTTATCTTCAATGTTATTTTTTTCACCGATCCAATCATTACGATTTACAATTGTTTATTAATCTACGCGCCCATGAGAATTGGGCTCTCTTTATGTGTGATTTCAATGTTAGTAATGTTTATATTATTCATGAAAATTAGTTTTCGCCGATGGGCTATGTTACCAATGGCTGTATTTATTGTTTTCTTCGGAATGATGATGGCTAAAGCGCAAATTCCGGAGTTCATTAGCGGAAGTCCGTCACCCAGGGAAGTTGAAATGTTTGCAAAAAATATAGATTCCTTATTGGATGGCAAAACCATCAGCATACTCTGGTATCGCGGCTACAATACACCAATCATCAGATTTTACCGGATCAAGAACGATATTCCGGATTTAAATATGTATCGAAACAAGTACGCTGATGATATATGGACACCCATCTTTCGACCTTCTGAAAAGACAAATGAGATGCGTATTAAAGTCAGGGAAGAAGTTAAGAAGCATTTTGAAGAAGCGGGTTTCATTATTATTCCTGAGTATTTAGATTATTACGGGCCGCAAAATCCATATGCTTTCTTTCAATTTCGCGATGAAATTCAAAATTATTTGAACTCGCCTGAGAGCCCGCGCTTTGTCGTCCGGATGATTTTGCATGATTTTGGAAATCAAAGATTGTTAATTTTGCAACGCGAAAGTGAAGCGGGCGGATTAGGCGCTCCGTTTCCTTTACCATATGGGTTGATTAGCGAATCGTTGCCGCATGACTTTAAAGGTGTTCCGGAAATAGTTAATCAGACTATTCCGTTCTCGACCAATATTAGAATCAAAGCATCTAATCAAACGGGCGATTATGATGCAAGGTGGGCTTTCGATGGAAGTACGAATCAGGGTAGCTTCTGGGAAATAACGGGTGAGTATCCTTTTTGGGTCCGGCTCGATTTCGGAAAGAAACAAAAAATACTTTCATATTCACTTGCAGCGGGTGAAGTTGCTGAGCGAATGCCAACTGCTTGGAGGTTGGAAGGGTCGATGAATAAGAAAAATTGGGTCAAGCTTGACGAACAAAGCGGCTTGGATAATTGGTCGCCATTTGAAACTAAAAAATGGCAACTCCAAAATCCAAACGAATACCGATATTATCGCTTGTATTTTACCAAAGGAGAAAACCCGAATATTTTGAGGATTTACGAGATAGGATTTTTGTGATTGGCCATTCTAATAAGGAATCAATCTGATTATGAAAATCATTTTATTTTTGTATTCCTGAAATAGAAGACGCATGATTTGAGTAGCCGTTGTGTCGCCGCCTCATGGTTCGTCTAAGATCGGTCAAAAATCTTTCAAGAATGCTGATAAAAACGGAATATAAGCGTTGCCAGAATCAAGGGCGTTATTTATAAATTTATGCAAATTATATTTGAGAATAAAAAATTACATAAACCGAAGATCAGCGTTATTCTTCTCGACTGGATGTGCCGGGAAAGTTTTCATATTTTTCGATATCTCAATCATCAGACGGTTCGCCGGGATGAATACGAAATAATTTGGATTGAGTATTACAGCCGCAAGCCTGCCGAAATAGAAACTGCGCTTCAGGAATCAATTGCGTCTAATCAACCGCCGATTGTCGATCAGTGGATCGTGTTGGGCATGCCTGAGAATATCTATTACCATAAACATCTAATGTATAACATTGGAATTACGACAAGCAAAGGGGAAATTATTGTTATTTGTGATTCGGATGCCATTGTTCAGCCTGCGTTTGTTGAAAGCATCATCAAAGCTTTTGAGGAAGATAAGAATATTGTCCTGCATTTGGATGAGGTCAGGAACGTGAACCGCAGGTTTTATCCTTTTAATTTTCCGTCACTCGAGGAGATCGTCGGGGAGGGCTGTATCAATTTTAAAAATGGGAAGACGACGGGCCTTGTGGATAGGGAAGATCCTCTACATACCCGTAATTATGGTGCGTGCATGTGCGCGCTTCGACAGGATCTGATTGATGTTGGTGGAGCGGATGAACACATTCACTTTCTCGGCCATATCTGCGGGCCTTATGATCTTACATTTCGACTTGCAAATGCAGGCAAAAAAGAAGTTTGGCATGAAAATGAATTTCTGTACCATGTGTGGCACCCCGGAACGGACGGGATCGATAATTATCTGGGGCCGCATGACGGGAAAAATATGTCAACGACGGCGCTTCGCACGAAACAGACGGGCCGCATTTTACCCCTTGCTGAAAATCCGGCCGTACACATGTTGCGTTTGCATTCCGACGATATTGCTTATGTTTCGCCGCTTTCTCTCGTGATTCCAATATTGGATTTGAAACATTGGATACGAATGCCGCAAAAAATTATTTCTAAAATCACGTTACCGTCATTTCGCGCCAAATTCCTATTATACATGGATTTATTATGGATTTTGATTAAACAGACTATTCATAAAATAATACACTACAGCGGCAATAAGGCCACGATGAAGCGATCATTCCTCTTGAAGTTGCAGCTTGTCATAACCTTTCTTGGGCGAATGTGGCAAAACAATCTATACACAGTTGAGGCTTGCGGAAAAGCCTTGGAACGCTTGCAAAATAACGAATCGAAAAGCGTCTCTATTTATGGGACAGAAAGTGTTGCTCGAATTTTGTATCAATGCGCAAAAGGCTTGTCTTTTGAAGTTGATTATTTTTATGATTTTGACTCACGCAGAAAAAAATTCATGGGGCACAAGGTTCTGCGCGAATGGGATGATAGAAAAAAAGGTGAGAAAATCATTGTCGCATATCTTGGCGACGTGTCCGAAAAAGTCGAAACGCTTAAGCAAATCGGATTTTTTGAAGAAGATATTGTTACAATCCAATGAAAAACTTTTCTCTTATTCTTCCGACTCGAAATCATGTGGCGTTGGTCTATCGCCTTCTCAATAATCTCGTTGAGACAACAGATGTCTTGAATCAGATCGAAGTTGTTCTTTATATCGATGAAGACGACCTTGCCAGCCAAAGGATTGAACATGCGCTCGTCCCGCTTGTAAAGGTTATTCAGCCGAAAAACACAATGGGATATATGACACAGGCGTGTTTTGAAGCTTCGTCCGGCCGGTATATTGTTTTGTTGAATGACGATGCTGTGATCCGAACGACGAATTGGGACCGGAAGGTCCTTGCGGCCTTTTTAAAATTCCCCGATGAAATCGTGCTTGTTTACTGCAATGATCTTTATTACGGAAAAAGCATGTCTACCTTTCCGATTTTGCCTAGAAAGACTTGTGAATTGATGGACAAAATTTGTCCTGTTGACTATCAACGCCATTGTATCGATCCGCACGTTTTTGATGTTTTTTCAAGATTAAGTATGTTGGGCCATTCCAGATTTGTGTATCTTGCCGACGTTATTTTTGAGCACATGCATTATGATTTTGGAATTTCGATGATCAGCAGTGAAGTCTATGAAAATGACGATTCGATAGATCAACAACTTTATTCTTCATTGTCAAAGAACCGGCATAATATTGCTCTCCGGATGGCCGAGCATATTGAAAAATTTCGCAAAAACGAAGTTTTACTTCTCGAGAAATCTGAAACGGTTTCGATTATTGTTTTGGCGAATGGGAAAATGTCGAATGACCTGGAGGATTACTTATTGCGTCAGAAACAGATGCTTCGTGAAGTGATTGTGGCAGGAGGTGAAGCCGGTTTATGCAGATGGGCATTTCATAAACAAATGGGGCCGAAATTAAAGTTTGTTCAAGTCGCCACAAGAACAAAAGAAACCAATCTGCTTCATGAAGCTTCTTCCTGCGCGTGTGGCGACTTTATTGTTTTTATATCAGGAAATTCGGTTCCTCAACCGGGTTGGTTGGAGGCACTGCTTGAAACGGCGAATGACAACTCGGTTGGGGCCGTTGGTTCGACAATCATTAATCCACGCAGTGGGTGTGTTGAGGATATCGGCATTGGTTTCTTAAAAAATGATCAAGGCACTTTAAAAAAGACCTACATTTATTACGGGTTTCCGCCATATCATCCCGTTGCGAGAAAAAAAAGGGTTCTTCAGGCTGTTTCTCTGGTTGGGATGTTGGTTAAACGCGGCCTTTTCTGCAAGGTAGGGGGCCTCAATGAAAAAGAAATTGGCAATGAAGCATTTGGTTTATGTGTGGAAATCTCCAAACTGGGAAAGAAAATTGTCAATGCCCCTGACGCCGTTATTTACGGTTATGTGAGCGATCGAAGGCATGACGGAGACGATAATGGATTGAAATCTTTAAAGCGTGACATCAAGCCCGATCTTGAAGGCATTTTAAAAGAAGATAAATTTTCATTTGGCGCTTCTAAAAAAGTTGTTTTGCCTTCATTTCCAGATCATGCGGCTGACAAAATGAGCGGCTGCGCGGTTATGCCGATTCCTGCTGACAACAGGGTGATTTTCAGCCATAGCGTGTCACAAAAGAAGCTGAAATCTATCGGAATAGATATTCGAATGTCATTTCATACCGGCATTGGAAGATATATACGCGGTTTTGTCGGCGCGTTGGATGCCGATTTTATTGATATTAAATTGCTCGCAAACCGGGGAAATCTGTTGTGCGAACAATTTGGCTTTGATGCCCGGTATATTCAATCCCCGATTTATACCGTGCAGGAACAATTGACCGTTCCTTTTTCGATGCGCGGACTTGACTCCCTTCACGTGCCGCACTTTAATGTACCGGTTCTTTGGAGGAAAAAGTTGATTGTGACGATTCATGATTTAATTCACCTGCGTTTTCCGGAATACCGCTCGCGTCCCCTCGTTTATTCTTACGCAAAAGGATTAATACGCTATGCGGTGAAAAAAGCGGATGCGATTATTGTTGTTTCCGAGTTTTCAAAGGACGATATCGTTCGAACTTTTGACGCAAAGCCGGAAAAAATAATTGTTATTTATCATGGGATTGATGCCGCCTTCTTAAGCTATCGAAGCGCGGTTGATTCAACGCGGTCAAACGAACCTTATTTTCTTTATGTTGGTTTGTTGAAAGCCCATAAAAATGTGGGGACTTTAATCAAGGCGTTTCAAAAAATTCGGGATGAGAAGATCATTCCGAATTTAAAACTAAAACTTATCGGGAAGTTAGACCGAAAGCAAGTGATAGTTCAAATGTGGGAGCGAATGATCCAGAATGACCCCGATATTTCGCTTGAAACCGATGTGGATGAAAGTGTGCTGAGGGAACGTTACCAAAACGCAATTGCTTTGGTTCAGCCGTCTTTCTATGAAGGGTTCGGATTCCCTGTCGTTGAGGCAATGGCGTCCGGAACCCCCGTTATCGGAGCAAATATGACTTCGATTCCGGAAATAATGGGTGAGGGAAATGGACTTCTGTTTGATCCGAATTCTGAAGCCGAACTGATTGATCGGATGAGGAGAATGATTCAAGATCAAACTCAGCGGAAGATGCTTATCGATCGCGGGCTTAAACATGCCCGATCTTTTAGCTGGAAAGTCTCCGCCGAAAAACACATGCAAGTTTATCGAACCGTTCTTGGGGTTTAGAAGTGATTTTACAAGTCCAGATAAGTGTCATTCCCGCATGCAGCGAAGCAGCACTGCTCCGCCGTGCTTTTAGCGGGAATCCATAAACATAGATTCCCACCTAAAGCGTGTGGGAATGACAAAAATTCGGGCAGGTTGAGTAAACAAATACTTTAAACGAGCTTAGAATAGGGTCCACTGAAAAAAGATTCAAAAGCATGCAACCTCATTGAAATAAACGACATCGGATTGAAAAAACAGGTGCAGGCATGGTAA
>Ga0156235_154_pt1 | contig 43877 bp, 42 predicted proteins | sample RifCSPlowO2_12_FD_107882 | JGI IMG/M metagenome (GOLD analysis project Ga0156235, IMG submission 107882) | Omnitrophica bacterium RIFCSPLOWO2_12_FULL_44_17 | reverse complement strand
TCACAAAGAGAAAGAAAAAAGGAAGCGAAAAAAGAAAGAGAAAATACGACTACTATTTCTTCTTAACAAAACGTCCACTGAATTGGGGAAGGTCACCTGTTGTCGAGTGATTTTGTCCTGTGGTGATGGGGTAAAGAAAACGAAAAAGATTAACAAAAAGGCTAACAAAAAGATAACGGGTAAAACCAAGGAGGAAATGTGATAAGTTTCAAACTCAAAGCATATTTTCTGGTTTCACTGTTTGGTGCGGTAGCAATTGCGCTCATAGGATATGTTTACACCGCGCGAGACCTGCCACCCTATCCGGGAAAAGTCGTATCCGAGAGTGGCGCCGTTCTTACGAGCAAGGACCAGATCATGGCGGGGCAGGGAATCTGGCAGAGGTATGGACTGATGGACGTCGGCAGTGTATGGGGCCACGGAACATACAGGGGGCCGGACTTCACCGCGCAGTCTCTGCACATGGTGGGGCAGACCATGCGTGCGAAGCTGGCGAAAGAAAAGTATAGCAAGTCCTATGCCGAGTTGGACACTGCCGACAAGGGTGCGGTGGATGCGACAGTCGTGCGCCAGATCAAGAGCAACCGCTACGAGGCCGCCACAGACGTGCTGCCCCTGAGTCCGCTCCAGGAAGCCGCCTTGCACGAGGTGCGCATGTTCTACACAACCCTGTTCACTCAGGGAGATACACAAGGGCCTATCCGGGCAGGAACCATCAAAAATCCAGACGACATACGAGATCTGGCAGACTTCTTCTTTTGGACAGCGTGGTGCGCCGGGACGGTTCGACCTGGAGACACCCTTACCTACACGTGCAATTGGCCGAACGATCCTGAGAACGGAAACGTATTGCCAGCAAAAGCGATTGTCTGGTCAGCAGTCTCCTTGGTTGCTTTTGGACTCTGCCTTGGCCTGCTAATCTACCTCTTTCATCACTATAAGTTCAACCAAGGAGCACTTGGCTTTAGGCCAGACGCGGGGCTTGTGTTGGCGACCGGTAAAATCTCGTCAAGCCAGCGAAAAACCGCCAAGTACTTCCTGGTGGTTTCCGCTCTATTCTTGTTACAAGTCGCTGTTGGAGCAGTCATGGCCCACTATACGGTGCATCCGGATTCTCTATTCGGTTCGAAAATGCTGGCAGACTTTCTCCCGTATAGCTGGGTCAAAACGTGGCACCTCCAGTTGGCTATTTTCTGGATTGCCGTTTCGTGGATTGGATTCACGCTGTTCGTGGCTCCTCGCGTCGGAAACAAAGAGCCAAGGGCGCAGGGCCTATTGGTGGATATTCTCTTTGTCGCCGTGGTGATAGTGGTACTCGGAAGCCTTACCGGCGAAGTTCTCGGTATCAAAGGCTTACTGGGCAAGGCATGGTTCTGGTTGGGGCACCAGGGCTGGGAGTATCTCGAACTCGGGCGGCTATGGCAGATTCTCCTGCTTGTTGGTCTCGTAATCTGGCTGGGGCTTGTCTTGCGTGGCCTTTGGTCGCATTTTGGTCCCGGCAAGGACAAGTGGGGCCTTCCCCAATTTCTCGCATATTCCGGGGTAGCAGTGGTCGGATTCTTCTGCTTCGGGCTGTTCTATGACCCGCATTCACACCTGACGATCGCTGATTTCTGGCGGTGGTGGGTTGTTCACACCTGGGTGGAAGGAGCGTTCGAATTCTTCGGCGCTGCAGCCATTGTATTTGTGCTTGTTAACCTGCAACTGGTAGATATCAAAGCCGGACTTCGCACCGTTTACTTCACGGTGTCGCTGGCGCTGTTCTCCGGCATCATAGGGGTTGGACATCACTATTATTGGTTCGGCACGCCGTCTTTCTGGCTGGCGTTGGGGTCCACGGTGTCCGCTTTGGAACCAGTTCCGATTCTCTTGCTGTTGTCCGATGTCTGGCATGGCCAGAAAGCAGTGGTCAGCGGAGGTCGTTTATTCCCGTACCGATATCCCCTGATGTTCATTGTGACGTCGGTATGCTGGGAATTTCTGGGCGCCGGAGTCATGGGGCTTTCGATAACAACGCCCGTCGTAAACTACTATGAGCATGCGACCTACCTGACGGTGAACCATGGACACACAGCGCTGTTTGGCACCTATGGTCTTCTCGCAATCGCTTTGTTGCTTTTCTCCATGCGCGGCATGGTTCGTGAGGACGGCTGGAACAATGGCCTCCTCAAGCTTGCATTCTGGACAATGAATATCGGGCTGTTCTTTATGTTTACTTTGACGTTGCTTCCTGTGGGTCTGCTCCAGGTACTGGACAACGTAAAGTACGGTTTCTGGCATGCTCGCTCCGACGCATTTTGGCATCAAGGAATCATTCAAGTCTTGGGGTGGATCCGTTTGCTTCCGGACACACTGGTGATTGTCGGCGCGGTGGCGTTGGCTCTGTTTATGTTGAAGGCCGTGATGAATCTGAAACCAGTTGAGATCCAGGAAGATGAGGCCTTTATAAAATAGCGATCCTTCGGCCCGGGCGTCGAGAATAACAGGGTAATTGCCGCAGTTGAAGTGCGTACTGTCGAGGGCATTGATCCGAGGTGTCGCGAAGGGGGAATGACAAATAGTATTTAACTTAGAGGGACTTCCCGTTCCGTAAGATAGGGATGAGCCGTTCCCAGCATCGAAGATGTGGGCTGGGCGAGTCTCTAAGCAGTTATTTTTAGTGTCGCACCCGTGACGGCGTGAGTATCAATGAAATTTGATGTTATAGGTAACGGCTGTTTTACCCCGTCGATTTCAGGAGAATAAAACCTCAAGGGCTATGGAAAAATATCTGAATGTCTCCATAAAAGAAATCATCGGGAAGTTTCCGGAAGTTGGCCGGATACTCGAGGAATATAAGATCGGCTGTGTTCCGTGCACCTTAGGGTCGTGTCTTTTAAAAGATGTGGTGGGTATTCACAACCTTCCTGCGGATCAGGAGGCGCAGCTTTTGTACCGGATAGAAAAAGCCATCTATCCGAAAAGGAATGTCAAAAGACCGGAAGGTAAAGCCTTAACCTGCAAAGCGCCCGTCGGAAATATAAAATATTCCCCCCCGATTAAAAGACTGGTGGATGAACACATCGTAATAAAGCAATGGTTGGAACTGATACCGAGTGTTCTTGAAGAAATCGATATCGAATCAGAGGCGGGCATGCGGTGGATATCGGACAGTCTCGATTTCGTCCGGTTTTATGCGGACAAATTCCATCACGCGAAAGAAGAGGATATATTGTTCGGATATACCGATAAGAATCTGGATATTATCAAGACGATACTCCGGGACCATGAGACAGCACGCGGTCATGTTAAGGCGACATCGGAAGCCGTGAAGAGTAAGGACAAAGAAGCTATTGTCCAGCACCTTAGCGCATACAAGGATCTTTTGAAAGAACATATCAAGAAGGAGGATGAAATATTATATCCGTGGATCGACAGAGGTCTTTCCACGAGGCAAGTGGGCGAACTATTTGCCAAGTTTGATGAGGCGGAAGCAAGAATAGACAAGGGAATGATAGAGCAATGCGAAAAATTCGCGCATGAGGCAGAGGAAAAAGTTCGAAAAATAAAAAAAAGGAGGCAACAAAATGAATGGTGAAGAAATGTGCGGATGTCCGGGCTCAAAGATGCAGGATTTCAGAAAGGACACAAAGGGCGGGGAGGAAGAAGGCGGAACACGCCAGTCGCAGCTGAGGCAGTGGCCCATCCAGCTGCACTTGGTATCGCCCCAAGCGCCATATTATCAAAAAGCGGACGTGCTTTTGTCTGCGGATTGTGTGGCCTTTAGCGTGGGGGATTTTCACAAAGATTACCTGAAGGGAAAAAGTATCGCTATAGCTTGTCCAAAATTAGATGAGGGGCAGGATGTGTATATTGAAAAGATAAAATCTTTTATAGACGACGCTAAGATTAATACTCTCACGGTTATGACGATGCAGGTGCCGTGCTGTGCGGGATTGGTAGCTATGGCGCGCCAGGCCTTGCAATCAGCCAAGAGAAAGATTCCGATTAAATCCATTGTCGTAAGTTTGCAAGGGGATGTGCTTTCGGAAGATTGGGTCTAATAGCATATCCGTCAGAAAGGGATATGCGTGGATTATGATACGATGGTGGGAGTCTTTTCATTTTGACATCAACCGAGAGCGTTAAAAGAACCGCAATGCAATGGCGCTTTGCGGTGACAAGGAAAATGATGAGTAACGGCTTATTGCGAGAAAAGAAGACAGTGAAGGCGATGGTTGAAATCTATTGCCGCGGAAACGATCATGCTTGCCGGGAACACGAATCGTGTGAATCTTGTTCGGATCTTTTGCGATACGCGCATGAACGCCTCGACAAATGTGTTTTTGGCGAAGAAAAGCCTGTTTGTGCCTTGTGTCCAGTTCATTGTTATCACCCTGCCAGGCGGAACGAAATTAGCCATGTGATGCGTTATTCGGGGCCGAAAATGTTTTTGCGTCATCCTTTTCTTGCTCTCAGTCATCTCTTTACTGGAAATACAAAACCAGGAGAGAAAGTTCAGAAATATCTAGAACGTAAAAAGTCTAGGCAAGCGGATGAAAGAAGAAGGCTAACCTCTGTGGCATGAATGTCGAAAGGGATAAAAGAAGATGCGTATCCATTCATTACAGCACGTAGAGTTTGAAGATTTGGCAAATATTGAGTCGTGGGCGCGGGAAAAAGGTCATTCCGTGGCGAAAACACTCCTTTGTCGTAATGAGAAGCTTCCTTCCCCGAATGAATTTGATTGGCTTATCGTCATGGGAGGGCCGATGAACGTTTACGAAGAGGAACAGTATCCATGGTTGATTCAAGAAAAAAAAATAATTAGGGAGGCGATCGCTGAAAATAAATTCGTATTAGGAATTTGTTTAGGGGCGCAACTAATCGCAGATGTACTTGGAGCACGGGTTCCCAAGAATGCTCATAAAGAGATCGGATGGCATTCTGTTTATTTGACGGAGCCGGGCAAAAGATCCTCCGTTTTTAGTGTTTTGCCGGATACGTTTATCGCTTTTCACTGGCACGGCGATACCTTCGAGCTTCCAGTGGGTGCGACATGGATCGCAAAAAGTGAAGGCTGTGTTAATCAAGCATTCGAATATGACGGGCATGTGTTTGGACTCCAATTTCATCTGGAGTCATCCGAGGAAAGCATTCACCGTTTGGTAGATCACTGTGGCCATGAACTAACCGAAGGGAAGTATATTCAAACGAAGGAAAAAATATTGAAGAGGGGCATCTATTTGCAACAGATCGAGAAACTAATCATTCGTTTATTAGATCAGATCGAGCATGAGGCGGGTCGTCGTTGGGAAGATGCATGCTGAAAAAATTGCTCCCCATCACTTTGAGTTTCCCGCTAGGCACTGGTGGGGGATAGCGAATTCGTCCGAAGAGCATCATCGATGGGGTAAATACTACTCGGTTCCCCATTTTTGTTAATGGCGAAGAGGGATAAAAAGTTAGGTGGCCATGATTTCAGAAATTGTGTTCTGATTCCGTATGCATCTGTTTCATTTGTGAGGAGGTTCTGGTAATGAATATTCGAACAAAGGCGGTTCTTGCAGGCACTGTCAAAGATTCTACCTACAATTCGGTCATCACCCCGATTTATCTAACTTCCACCTTCCGTTTCGAGAAATTGGGGAAAAATAAAGGCTACGACTATACGCGCAGCGGTAATCCGACGCGAACTGCGTTGGAAGAAAATATTGCAGCGCTCGAAGGAGGGACCGGCGCAGCGGCCACCGCCACAGGCATGGCCGCTATTACCGCGATCATGCTTTTGTGTGAAGCCGGGGATCATATAGTTACCGGCAATGACATTTACGGCGGCACTTACCGTTTGTTTAGAGAAGTTTTTGCCAAGAGGGGCCTCTCTTTTTCCTTTATCAACATGATGAACCTGAAGGAAATCAAAAAGGAGATTTGCCCCAAAACCAAGATGATTTGGATCGAGACTCCTTCGAACCCGCTTTTGCATATTGTTGATCTGAAAGCTGTGATCGGCCTGGCAAAAAGCCAAGGGATCCTGACCGTTGTGGACAATACTTTTCTTTCGCCCTATTTTCAAAGGCCCTTTGAATTCGGCGCTGATATTGTTGTGCATTCTACGACCAAGTATCTCAACGGACATAGCGACGTTGTTGGCGGCGTCATCGTATATAACGATAAAAGCATAGAAGAAAAAATAAAATTGCTGGTCAATGCAATCGGCGCAAGTGAAGCGCCGTTCGATGCTTGGCTTGTCCTTCGCGGCATCAAGACTCTGCCGTGTCGCATGGAAGCACACCAACACAATGCCATGAAAATGGCAGCCTTTCTCGAAAAACATCCCCGTGTCAAAAAGGTTTATTACACAGGCCTAAAAAGCCATCCTCAGCGGGCCCTCATTAAAAAACAAATGAAGGGTTTTGGCGGCATGTTGGCTTTTGAACTGGACACATCGAAAACTCCTCTCAAAAGTTTTTTCAAGAAATTGAAAGTTTTACAACTAGCGGAATCTTTGGGTGGCGTGGAATCTCTTATCGAACATCCATGGACCATGAGCCATGCTTCAATGGGACCGGAAGGACTCAGGGCCTCAGGCATCACGCCGGAGACCATTCGGATTTCGGTCGGCATTGAAGGCGTCGATGACCTAATTGAGGATTTGGAGAATGCATTTTAAAATTAAAGAAGAAGGATTGAAAAAAATAGGGTTGTCATGAGTTGGAGTTGTCCGCATGAAGACAAGGAATTCTGTAAGAAGCGTCGCAGAGGATGCAGGCCGCTGAGCAAAGGGTGCGTTCTAGAGGGAAAGGGGTTGGAGATTGTTGGCCATGGTGACTCTATCGGTGCGACTTCTCAAACGCATGATGGCATAAGAAAAAGACGGAAAACGAGATGACGCCAGCGCCCGGGAAAAGGCAGAGCTGTAATATATCAAAAACAGTATTGATCGTGGATGATGAACCCGATCTTCTCAGGCTGACCGCCGTGCGTCTTCAAAAGGCGGGTTATGAAGTTCAGATGGCGTCGGACGGCCGGACGACCTTTAAGTTCCTTGAAAAGGGGAAAACGGATCTGGTCCTGCTGGATTTTCAACTTCCGGATCTGACGGGAGAGGATATCTGCAAAAAGATCCGGCAGCACGAAACGTTCAAGCACATCCCCGTGGTCGTTATTTCCGCTGTTGCCGATATCGGCCAGTTGTCCGAACTTGTAAAAACAGCCGGTGCGCAAGGCTGTCTGGCAAAGTCCGTTGACCCTCAGGGTCTACTGGACTGTATCGGACAACTCCTTAAGCGTGTGCAATCATGAGAGAATTGCTAAACCTCCACATTATATGCTTAACCCCTTCACATATATTATTTCAGCGATTGTTTCGCCCAGCGATGGTGCCCATTTAAGACGAAAAGGAAGTGTTATGACTGTTTTAGAAAATGCGATCGATGTAGCAAAGAAAGAGAAAATATCAACTATTGTGATCGCATCCACAACCGGAGGCACGGCCCTGAAACTTTTTGAACTTGCAAAAGGTAGCAAATTAAAACTGATCGTGGTTACGCACGACGAAGGAAGACTTCCGCAAGAAAGAAGGTTTAAGGAAGAAATAAGGAGATGGCTTTTGGTTAATTGCGTAACAATTTATACACATAATATTCAGGGCATGCTTTTGCGAAGAATCGTGGATGCGATTTTTGAAAGATTTGGATTGCCAGCCTGGCATAGGCATTTAAGGAATATAAAAGAAAAGTTTGGTACAGGGATCAAGGTATGCCACATCATCGCCCGTATGTTAATCGAAGGAAATATCTTGAGAGACGGAAGGGTTGTGGTAATTGCCGGTAAGGGAAGCGGTGCGGATAGCAGTGCTGTATTTTTTATTAAGCCGCGAAATAAATGGCCAATCCTAGAAAAAGTTCTCGAAGTTGCCCGCTAGTTCCGCATCACATTTGAAATTAGGGGTATGCGGCACAGCACTGTTAACCCCTAAAATCAAATGGAGAACAGTACTGGGAGGGAAAGCATGCACACCACCATCGTGATTGGCACATTGCACACTAACAATGTTGTAGCTATCATTCAGCAGGGTGGCGTCATGGCGTGCTTGTTGGCTCATAACCCAAACATTTGTCCGCGGGAGAACTGAGGGCGTGATAAAAAAAATATTTTCTCTTTCAATCTTAATGATGTTTTTATTTTTCATTTTCCCTGCGGTCTGGGCTTCAACCGATCCGACAAAAACTGAGGCATCAAGTTCCGCCCAGGTTTCCGGAGTCCGGGGAAAAGGATCCGTGATCTTCTCAGAAAATTGTGCGGCTTGTCATACCCTTGGTGTAGGAGATGATACGGTTCCGGATCTGCGAGATGTTACTTTGCGTCGTGCTGAAGCATGGCTGAAGGGTTTTATTCAATTTCCCTCCAAAATGTTCGAAGCTAAAGACCCTATTGCGATGGAACTCCTTGCCAAATACAAAGAACCTATGAGCGATCCTGGTTTGACATCGGAAGAAGTCGACGCGGTGATCGAATATCTGAAAGAAGCGGCCCCGGCGTCAAAACCCACGCAGGGGTCACAGGCTGTGGCGGCGAGTTCACCCCTCGCTAGCGGGGGAGCTTCCCCAGGTCAAGCCAAGATGATCAAGAGATCAGCTACTAAGGAAGAGGTAGACAAGGGGCGAGCATTATTTCAAGGAACGCAACGATTTTCCCGAGGGGGTCCCTCCTGTTTCGCGTGCCATGATCTTGGACACTCTACGACTGCGGGGGTAGGCCATTTAGCCAAAGAGCTCGCGGCCGCTTATTCCTGCTTAGGCGAAGCCCGGCTGCGAGCGATCCTGGAAAAAGCGCCATTCCCTTTAATGCGAGAAGCTTATGGGGAGAACCCTTTGACTGCTGATGAAATTTCTGATTTGAACGCCTTTCTCGAACAGGCCGGCAAAGAGCCGGAGAAGGGGGCGCTCAAACATTACGGCGAAGCCATGCCCTTGATCGGTCTTGCCAGTTTTGCGATATTGCTTGGATTATACGGTGTTTTCTGGTTCAATAGGAAAAGTAAATCTGTGAATGAAGATATTTATGATCGACAAACCAAGTCCGAAGAAAAGCTGTAAAGAAACTTCATGAGCTGGATCAAAGACATTTTTTCTCCGCAGACAAGAAAATGGGAAGAGTTCTATCGCAACCGTTTTCGGCATGACAGAGTGGCGCAAGATCGGGAAAAAATATTTTAACAGTTTTATAACTGCTCGTGCGCCAAAAATTTAGCGGGGAATGAATATCGTCCTTAGTTTGAAAACGATTCTGTGGGAATAGAGAGACAATATGCGTCCGATAGATACGAACATTAAAGTAAAATAGGAGACAAGCTTTTGCTGAAAGTTGAAGTGCCTGACGTGCATTATTGGAAAGAGCAAATTAAATGTCAAAGCGCATGCCCTGTGCATACGGATGCCCGCGGGTATGTGCGTGCGATCGCCGAGGGCAACTTTGAGGAAGCTTACCTAATTGCGCGAGCTCCGAATCCTCTGGCGTCCATTTGTGGACGGATCTGCGGGGCTCCCTGTGAAGCATCGTGTCGCCGCGGCAGCATTGATCAAAGCATTTCCATTCGTGCCCTCAAACGATCTGCCACAGAAGAAGGAATGCCAGACTCAAATCCTATGGCCCTCATCAACCATCTTCGTGAGACCTTAGAAAGCCGCATCTGTTCCAGCGCAGAAGATATTGGCGGACTTCTTGATTTCATGGACGAAGGAAAGCTAAAGAAAGTAAAGGGAAAGAGCGTCGGCATTATCGGATCGGGGCCTGCAGGATTGGCGGCGGCCCACGATTTGGCCTTGCTGGGTTTTGGGGTTGTCATCTATGAGATGGAATCTGTTCCGGCCGGAATGTTATATTTAGGCGTTCCGAGTTATCGTCTGCCACGAGAGATCATTGAAGCGGAGGTTGCGGTCATCAGAGCTCTCGGAGTTGAGATTCAAACAAATTGTACCATTGGAAAAGATCTCTCCCTCGAAGAATTAAGAAAGCGTCACGAAGCTATCGTGGTGGCAGTCGGCTGCAGGAAGTCCAGAAGAGTCCCTATTCCCGGAAACGATGCGGAGGGCGTTTGGGGAGGCGTTGAGTTTCTTAGAAAAGTGGCGTTAAAGGAACCTCACTTGATCGGCCATAAGGTAGTGGTGATCGGTGGCGGGAATGTTGCTTATGATGTCGCAAGGACCGCGCTTCGCAGACAGCAAATGGATATTGTGGGAACGCTGAAACGTGAAGAAAAGGGCGTTGAAGTGACCCTGTGTTGTCTGGAGTCTCGCGAGCAGATGTTGGCCGCCGAAATTGAAATTCTTGAAGGGGAAGAAGAAGGAATCAAGAGCTTGAATGGTTATGGTCCTCAGGAGATTCTAACTGAACGGGGGAAAGTGAGCGGTGTGCTTTTCCATAAAGTGATCTCTATCTTTGATGAAAATAAGCGTTTTAATCCAAAGTTTGATTCAAACGATAAAATTGTCGTTGAAGCTGACACCGTTCTTATGGCGATTGGTCAGAGCTCGGATATCTCTTTTATCCAGCCTGAAAAGGACGGTATCAAAATCAATGAACGCGGCATTATTGTTTGCAATCCTGAAACACAGGAAACCACCGCGGAGGGAGTTTTCCTGGCGGGGGACCTGGCTCATGGGCCGCTATTGATGATCGATGCGATTGCCAGCGGAAAAAAGGTGGCTCGGTCCATCTATGAAAAGCTCGCAGGGGAAAAACTCAGGTTCGAAACCATGGAACTTCATCTTCCCATTGAAAGATACGGAAGGGAAATAGGGTATGAAGGACTCAAGCGCCAGGCGCTGGCGACGGTTCCGGTTGAGCAAAGGATCTATGATGTTCATACTTTAATTGAAAAAGGATTTAATTGCTCCGAGGCAAAACTGGAGAGTTCCCGGTGTCTTGACTGCGGTGTGAATACGATTTTTGATGGAAACCGGTGCATTCTTTGTGGCGGTTGTACTGACGTTTGTCCGGAACTCTGCTTGAAGCTGGTCCCCGTCTCTGAACTCTCTGGTGATAAGAATTTTGAGGAACTTACGAATATTATTAAAGAACAAAAGCATGCGGATGAACTAACTGCAATCATTAAAGATGAAGAAAAATGTATTCGGTGCGCACTTTGCGCCATTCGCTGTCCGGCGGATGCTATCACAATGGAACGTTTCTCATTTAGAGAGGGTTTATCATGAGTATTCCGGAGACATTCAAAAATGTAGAAGAAAGCTCTCCCATGAGTCGTCGCGATTTTTTGGGACTGGTGGCAGCCTGGATGGCGGCATCCTCATTAGGGTGTGCCCTGATTGGGCTAATGAAATTTTCCATGCCCGCACTGCTTCCGGATATTCCAAAAACGTTCAAAATTGGAAGGCTGGAAGATTATCCCATTGGATCAGAAAAAATATTTGAAGAAAGAAAAGTAATCGTTTTTCGTGATCAAGAGGGGCTCTACGCGATGTCACTTATCTGTACTCATCTGGGATGTACTGTGAGCAAACAAGTAGGGCAATTTGACTGTCCCTGCCACGGATCCAAATTTGATGCTATGGGTAGGGTGAAAGCGGGGCCGGCTCCCAAACCTCTTTCTTGGTTGAAGATTTCTCAACTTCCGGATGGGAAGCTCGATGTGAATGCGATGAGAGAAGTTCCCATGGGCACTAAATTTAACATTCAAAACCGAGTCGGATAGTTCTATGTCGCTAAAAGATTTCTTTCAGAAGCTCGCAGGACTTCCGAAATCTTTTCGTGAGTTCTTGCTCCGTCATGGAAGGCCGACCACAGACCGGGCACGTTCTCAAACGGTAATGAGTAATATCTTTTTGCACATCCATAGTAATCGTATTCATCGCTATACGCTCAAAAAAACATTCACCTTTGGTCTCGGCGTGGTCGCGGCGGCCTCTTTTTTTATCCTGATCGTCACGGGCTTGATTCTTATGATCTATTACAAACCGTCCGTGGATTTGGCCTACGGCTCGATTAAGGATATCAATTTTATCGTTTCGGGCGGCCGATTTGTGCGAAATGTGCATCGATGGGCAACCAATATCATGATTGTCAGCGTTCTTTTGCATATGGCGCGTGTGTTTTATACCGCAGCGTATAAACGGGCACGGTCTTTTAATTGGGTTTTAGGGATGGTGTTATTTATTCTTACGTTGGGTTTGAGTTTCACGGGCTACCTTTTACCCTGGGATCAGTTGGGCTACTGGGCGATCACCATTGCTTCTAACATTGCGGCTTCGCCTCGTGAACTTACAGATGCGGTGGGCATTACTCAGTTTTTTGATCCGGGAGGGATGATGAAAACCCTGATCCTGGGTTCCCAAGAAATCGGTCAAGATGCCCTCACACGATTTTTTTTGCTCCATACCATTGCGCTCCCACTGGCCATGGGGTTGGTTCTTAGCGCGCATATTTGGCGTATCAGAAAAGATGGCGGGTTAGCACGACCTGATGAGATTAAAGCTAAAGATATGGAAGGGATCGCTGAAGATGATAAGACTAAGTGCATTTTTAATAATGCACCGCAAAAGACATATGGGTTGATGTGTCTTGTCCAGGGCAAGAGCCCGGCTGTGGGACGCGGGCCGGAGAATACGATTCCAAGCTGGCCCAGTCTCTTTATTGCTGAAATAGCTTTGTTGGTGTTGACCCTTGGCATTGTCTGTGTCCTGGCATATTTTTTTAACGCACCCCTTAAGGAGATTGCTGATGCCACTGTTCCAGAAAATCCTGCCAAGGCTCCATGGTACTTTTTAGGACTCCAAGAATTAGTTTCCTATTCAGCGTTTATGGGCGGGGTTGGGATTCCGACGATTGCTCTGCTTGGGCTTCTGCTGATCCCTTTTATAGACCGAGAGGAACAGTCTCTTGGGCGTTGGTTTGACAATCGGAACGGAAGGATCGCGGCCCGGAATTCTCTTTTATATGCGTCCTCCGTAACAATCGGACTGTTGATTTTTACCGTGAAATTTGGCTGGCTTAGAAATTGGTATCCTGATATTTCTCAGCTAATCATTATTCTCGTCAATCCGGGAACCGTGCTTGTAGCTTTTTTTGTCACATGGTCTATTGGCTGTCTGAGGAAATATAATTCCACGCGTCTTTCGGCGATCGCCCTGTTCACCTGTTTTATTGTGTCGTTCATTATCTTAACGTATTTCGCGACGTATCATCGGGGTCCGAACTGGGATTTTTATTGGCTGAAGAGCCAGTGGCCCATTCATTAATTTTATGAATAAATTATTCAAGATCATCATCATCCTTTCCTGTTTTGTGATTACTTCAATCCTCCTGATGGAAGCATGGCGTGAGAATCTAAATATGGATTGGCAGAAGTATCAGCGAAAGTATAAAGACGAGTTGTTTCATATGGCGCAAACAGCACAAGACCGGAGCAATGCGGGGGATTTTGAAATTATGTTGCGTCAGATCGTGCTGCCGAAACTGGATCGATCAGATCGGTGCGTGACATGTCATATCGCCATCGAAGACAGCCGCATGAGTCATATGCAAAATCCTCTCAAGTCCCATCCGGGCGATTATTTGGATACACACGATGTCTATGTGGTCGGCTGTACAAGTTGTCATGATGGACAGGGAAGAGCCATTACGACCGAGGCGGCTCACGGGCGAGGCGCGAAACAGTTCTGGGAGCAACCGCTTCTGGAGGGCCCCTTCCTTGAATCCAGTTGTGTTCGTTGTCATGCGGACACGCTACAGCAGACGCCGAATAGCAATTCTGGAAGAGTTTTGTTCCAACAGAGAGGTTGTTTTGCCTGCCACAGTATCGGCGATATTGGCGGTGTCAAGGGGCCGGCGCTTTCGGACATTGGTCGCGCCAGTTTTCATAAGAAGATGCCTGTCCCTGAAAACCGTGAACGTCTTTTGAGTCAATTTAACGGTAACGTGAATTTGGCTTACCTCTTTGAAGCCGTCACCGAACCGGACGCGCAACCCAAAGATACTTTGATGAAAAAGATGGATCTCACAGAGGAAGAGGTGACGGCGATTCTTGTTTACCTCAAAAGCTTGAGCGCGGAGCGGCGTGTTATGGATGTCGGTGTCAGTGAGACGCAAGTCGCAACCTCGATGACGATGCCAAAAATTTCTTCGGCAAAAAGCCTTTCGCAAGTATCCGGGGCCTCCGCCAAAGGCTATGTGATTTTTTCTAGAACCTGTGTGGCTTGTCATACGATTGGCTCGGGGGACAGAACGGGTCCGGACCTCAAAGGCGTGACCTCACGCCGCAATGGAGAATGGCTGAAGAAGCTTATCCAATTTCCGACCCAGATGACCGAGGAGAAGGATCCGATCGTCATGCAGCTTCTTGAAAAATATAAAACGCCGATGATCGACATGGGTTTGACGGTCGAGGATGTCGAAGAAGTGATCAAATACCTCAAAAACCCGGAGGCGGTTGTTCTGGATGCGAGCGCCGCCAAAAACGGGATTACCTCCGGCAATGAAAAAAATGCCCCTAAAGTCACCGACAACGCGGCGATCCGAAAAGGACGGGTTTTATTTCAGGGCAAGCAACGGTTCCTCCAGGAGGGACCTTCCTGTATCGCTTGTCATGATGTCGGAAATGATTCTCTTCTCGGAGGAGGCCGATTGGCCAAAGAACTGACCACAGCCTATTCCCGGTTGGGTGATATCGGGATGGACGCTATTTTGAAAAACCAGCCTTTTCCTTTGATGCGAGAAGCTTACAAGGATAAACCACTCACCCGTGATGAAATTTCTGCCTTGGTGGCGTTTCTGGAACAAGCAGAAAAAGAACAAAAGGATCGGCCGCAGAAACACTATGGCTCAAAAATGTTTTTCATCGGCTTTGCCGGTTTCATGGTATTGCTTGGGTTTTACGGTGTTTTCTGGTTTAATAGAAGGAACAAGCCTGTGAATAAGGATGTTTATGATCGACAAACCAAGTCCGCAAAGAAGCTGTAAAGGAACTTCATGAGCTGGATCAAAGACATTATTTCTCCGCAAACAAGGAAATGGGAAGAGTTCTATCGAAACCGTTTTCAGCATGACAATGTGGTGCGTAGTACTCACGGCGTCAACTGCACGGGGGGTTGTTCCTGGAAGATCCATGTCAAGGACGGGATCGTGGTTTGGGAAACGCAGCAACTCGATTACCCTCTTTTAGAGGATACTTTGCCGCCTTATGAACCCCGCGGGTGTCAGCGCGGCATCTCTTTCTCCTGGTATTTGTACAGTCCTCTTCGAATTAAGTATCCGCTCATCCGCGGCACGCTTTTGGATATTTACCGGAAAGAAAAAGAAAAGACCCGGGATCCTTTTGAGGCGTGGCGCAATATCCAAAATGATAAAAAAACCCGGGAGAAATATCAAAAGGCTCGAGGGAAGGGTGGTTTCAGGCGCGTTAGCTGGGATGAAGCCCTTGAATTAATGGCTGTGGCGAGCCTTTACACCGCAAAAAAATACGGGCCGGACCGCGTCGCCGGATTTTCTCCCATCCCGGCCATGTCCATGCTGAGCTATGCGGCAGGATCAAGATTTTTGCAGCTTTTTGGAGGTGTTAATTTAAGTTTTTATGATTGGTATTGTGATCTGCCCAACGCGTTCCCTGAGATATGGGGAGAGCAGACCGACGTCTGTGAAAGCGCTGATTGGTACAACGCTAAATTGATTGCAGATATGGGTGCGAATCTGAATATGACGCGCACGCCGGACTGCCATTTTTTCGCAGAGGCCCGGCACAATGGAACGAAGACCGTTGTTTTCTCTCCTGATTTTAGTCAAGTTTCTAAGTACGCGGATCAATGGGTCTCGCTTCATGCCGGCAGCGACGGCGCCTTCTGGATGGCTGTCACGCATGTGATCTTGAAAGAATATCATCATGAGAAGAAGAATCGCTTTTTTCTTGATTATGTTAAGCAATATACCGACAGCCCCTACCTTGTGAAACTTGAGACGAATGGAAAAAATCTTATACCGGGCCGGCTCCTGCGGGCTAACGAACTCGAAGAGTATAAGAGCCTATCGAATGGGGATTGGAAATTCCTTAACATTAATGAAGTGAGCAAAAGGTATGTCGTTCCCAAGGGGAGTGTTGGGCACAGGTGGGATGAAAACAAAGCCAACTGGAACATGAAACTTGAGAATGCAGAGGGGGGAGAAGCTTATCAGCCTCTGTTGACCCTTTGCACGGACTACGACGATGTCCTTCAGGTTGAATTTTCCGAGTTTGGGTTAGACAAAAAAGTTTTGAGGGGTGTTCCTGTCAAACATGTCGACACCGTGAACGGAAAAGTTCCTGTGGCGACGGTCTATGATCTTATCATGGCCCAATATGGAATCCCGAGGGGATTGAAAGGAGATTATCCGCAAGATTACCAGGATAAAAATGCTGCTTATACCCCCGCTTGGCAGGAGATCTTTACGGGAATTGACCAAAAAACAGTGATCCAGTTTGCCCGGGAATGGGCAGACACCGCCAGTGCGACCCAGGGAAAATGCATGATCATTAGCGGTGCCGGCGTGAACCATTGGTATCACAATAATTTGATCTACCGCGCAGCGATTATGACACTGATGCTCACAGGATGCGTTGGAAAAAATGGCGGGGGGATGAATCACTACGTCGGGCAGGAAAAACTCGCGCCGATGGATTCATGGAGCACGATCGCGTTTGGGAGAGATTGGCAGGGGGCCGCGCGTTTACAGCAAGCGCCCATCTGGCATTACATGAACACAAGCCAGTACCGTATCGACGGTCACTTTAAGGATTACAATACCGTTCCTGACAATAAGCTAACCCATGGTCATATGGCCGATCTTATTTTTAAATCCGTGCGAATGGGATGGATGCCCTTCTTTCCGCAGTTTAAGCAAAATACGCTTGAACTGAGTAAGGAAGCGATGGCGAACGGCGCCAAAGATAATGAAGCCATTAAAAAGTATGTTTTGGATAAATTAAAGTCAAAGAAATTGGAATATTCGATCAGCGACCCGGAAGCCGAAGAGAATTTTCCGAGGGTTTGGTATATCTGGAGGGGCAATGCCGTTGTGGGAAGCATGAAGGGCATGGAGTATTGTTTGAAGCATTATCTTGGAACTGATCACGGTGTCATTTCGAAGGATTCTGAAGGGCAGACGAAAGAAGTGAAATGGCATGAAACGGCCCCGACGGGGAAGATGGATCTTGTGGTGGACCTGAACTTCAGGATGGATTCTTCCGCGCTTTTCTCCGATATCGTTCTGCCGGCCGCATCCTGGTATGAAAAAGCGGATCTAAATTCTACGGATATGCACTCCTTTATTCATCCGCTTTCGCGCGCAATCGCGCCGGTGTGGGAATCTAAAACCGATTGGGAAATATTCAGCCTTATCACTCAAAAGACAAGTGAACTGGCCAAAAAGTATTTACCGGATCCCCAAAAGGATATTGTTACGGCCCCCATTGCTCATGATACTGCGGGAGAGATCACGCAGCCCACGATCAAGGATTGGTATCAAGGGGAGTGCGAGGCGATCCCCGGTAAAACCATGCATAACATTGTTGTGGTGGATCGCGACTACACCCAACTCTACGACAAATTCATCGCTTTGGGTGAAAATGTTAAAACCAACGGGCTCGGCGCACATGGCAATCACTATAGGTGTGAGGATGTCTATGAGGAGATGATCAAATCCAATCATTTTCCGAATGAAAAATTCGACGGAAAGATCTACCCCTCCTTGAAAGAAGACGTCTCGGCTGCGAATGTCGTGATGAAGCTTTCATCGTTGACCAATGGTGAGCTGGCTTTCCGCGCTTACAAAAATGCCGAAAAGAATACAGGGTTGGTGCTGGCAGATATCGCGGAAGGCAGTAAAGATGTTCATATCAATTATGCGGATATTCAAGCGCAGCCGAGGCGGTATAACGCCTCGCCCCTGTGGTCGGGCCTGATGGCCCATGGCAGGGCATACGCCGCCTACACCTACAATGTCGAGCGATTAGTTCCATGGCGGACGCTCACGGGACGCCAGCATTTTTATTTAGATCATGAAATGTATATTGCTTACGGAGAGCATTTGCCCACGTACAAGCCTTCTCCGACGCCGGAAGCTTATGGTGATTTGAAGGAAACTATTAGGCAGGGCAAAGCAAGAATTCTCAATGCCATAACGCCGCATGGGAAGTGGCATATCCACTCGACTTTTGCTGACAACTTAAGAATGCTGACGCTTTCTCGAGGCTGTGAGCCTTGTTGGTTAAGCGAAGCCGATGCCAAGTCCATGAACATCCAAGATAATGATTGGGTGGAAGTCCATAACGATCACGGTGTTTTCAGCACTCGGGCCGTTGTCAGCTCCAGAATTCCAAAGGGCGTTTGTATTGTTTATCACGCCACGGAACGGACCATCGATATCCCCAAATCGGAAGTTAGAAAAGGCAGAAGAGGCGGGGGACTGAATAGTTTTACACGCGTCCATCTTAAGCCCAATTTGTTGGCAGGAGGCTATGGTCAGTTCACCTATCATTTTAATTATTGGGGCCCCACAGCTGTGAATCGGGATACGCACGTTATTATTACGAAAATGGATAAGGTTGTTTTCTGAAAACCTTGACGCTATAGGGTAAATATCAATGGATATTCGATCTCAGATCTCAATGGTGTTTCATCTGGATAAATGCATTGGCTGTCACACGTGCTCGATCGCCTGCAAGAACATATGGACGGACCGTAAGGGCGCTGAATATATGTGGTGGAATAACGTTGAGACCAAGCCCGGAACGGGATACCCGAGCAAATGGGAGGACCAAAATATCTATAAGGGGGGATGGGAGAAACAAAAAAATACGATCAAGCTTCGAGCGGGGAAAGGAAAAGGGCTTCTCAACATTTTTCACAATCCCCATATGCCAACCATTGATGATTACTACGAGCCGTTCACCTATAAATATCTGGATCTTATAAAATCCCCAGCAGGGGATATGCAGCCAACCGCGAGACCCATTTCCCTCATTACGGGAAAGCCCATGGATATCAAGATGGGGCCGAATTGGGATGATGATCTGAGCGGGACGCCCGACTTTGCGCGCCAAGACCCCAACTTGAAGGGGCTGACCGCGGCAGAAGCGGAGGCCATGTTTCAACTTGAGAAAATGGCTCTTTTTTACCTGCCGCGGATTTGTAACCACTGTTTGAATCCCGCCTGTGTGGCCGCGTGCCCCTCCGGCGCCATTTATAAACGTGGGGAAGATGGCGTGGTGCTGATCAATCAAGATGTGTGCCGTGCATGGCGCATGTGCGTGACGGCATGTCCCTATAAGAAATCCTACTATAACTGGAATAACGGAAAATCCGAAAAATGCATCCTTTGTTATCCGCGTATCGAAGCCGGACTTGCGCCGGCGTGCATGCATTCTTGCGTCGGGCGCATACGCTATTTGGGTGTCCTTCTGTATGATGCTGATCGCATTCACGAAACCGCCTCCTGCCAAGAGACGGATCTTGTGAATACTCAATTGAGCATCATTATGGATCCGCATGATCTTGAAGTGATCCGCGCAGCCAAGGCTAACGGAATCGCGGATTCGACTCTCAAGGCGGCGCAAGATTCTCCGGTCTATCGATTCGTCAAAACGTGGGGATTAGCATTACCCCTGCATCCGGAGTATAGAACTCTGCCCATGCTTTTTTATGTGCCGCCGTTGCTTCCCGTCATGGCTTCCGTGACCCAATCGGGAGATGAAGAGCAAAAGAAAAAGCTCAATAAGATCTCGAAAGTATGGGATGACAAATGGCTTTACGATACGAGCATGGAAAATATCTGGGGGACCATTGATGAGATGCGTTTTCCCTTAAAATATTTGGCCAACCTTTTTAGCGCCGGAGATGAAGCTCAGGTGAAAATAAGGGTGAAGAAGCTCATGGCGGTTCGGATGCATCGGCGGCATGTGACCGTGGGGGATATCCCCGAGAAAAAAGCTGCGGAGGCGCTCGGTGAAACGGGACTAACCCCCGAAGCCGCGGATGCCATCTACGGTCTTACATCACTGGCTAAATTCGATGACCGGTTTGTGATCCCTCCCGCGCATCGCGAGCAGGCGCTTGAATTACTCGAAGACACGGGTGACCTGAAGGGGAAGGCCGGGTTTGGCACAAAGCAACCTCCGGAAAGAGGACTTTAATCAATGAATCTGGATCATTACGACCTGATGGCGCGGTTGTTCTTATACCCCGGCCCCTCGTTTTTTACCGACGTCCGACAGGTCGTGGACTTTCTCGATGAACGGTATCTCCTGGCAGCTGAAGATGCGCAGTTTTTTTGTGATCATCTTCCTCAAAATGATCTGGAGGATATGCAGGAATTATTCACGCGGTCCTTCGATGTCCAAGCCATCACGACGCTGGATGTGGGCTATGTGCTCTTTGGCGAAGATTATAAACGGGGGAAGTTGTTATCAAATTTAAATCGAGAGCATGCCAAAGCTCAAAACGATTGCGGCGTGGAACTGGCGGATCATTTGCCGAATTTATTGCGGCTGATCGCCAAGTCGCGCGATGAGGAGATGGTCCGGGAGCTCGCGGTGGAGATCTTGGCCCCCGCACTCCATAAAATGATTCGTGAGTTTAACCCCAAAAGACAGGACGAAAGAAACAGGCTGTATCAACGGCATTACAAAACGCTGATCGAGCAATCGGAGCATCGCGTGGCGGTCTATGGTCATGCCCTCAAAGCTCTCTTTTCTATTTTGAAGCAGGACTTCCAGATTAAAGACGAAACCTTAGCGTTGCATGCGGAGCATGAATTTCTTAATTTTATCAGAGCCGAAATGTCGGTTGAGAAGTTAGTAAGCGAATGATGATCCTTAACGAGGTTTGAACTATGAGCGCCTTGCACAACTTTTTATTTATTGCCGTGCCGTACATGGCCGTTGCGGTTTTTCTGGTAGGGGTGGTATACCGATATCGGGTCGCACCCTTCACGGTCTCATCTTTATCCTCGCAATTCCTCGAAACAAAGGACCTTTTTTGGGGTTCCGTACCGTTTCACGTCGGCATGATCGTTATTTTAATTCTGCATCTGGCTGCGTTTTTGTTTCCCCAAACGCTACTGGCGTGGAACAGCTATCCGGTTCGTTTACTCATACTTGAAATAACAGGTTTCGCGTTTGGGTTGAGTTTTCTATTCGGGTCCATGGCTCTGTTGATCCGAAGGGTTACAAACCCCCGGATAAGGGCCGTGACCACCTGGATGGATGTTGCAGTGGAGCTTCTGCTTTTCTTCCAAATTCTTTTTGGTTGCATGATCGCGGTGGGTTATCGTTGGGGCTCTTCATGGTTTGCTTCCGATCTGTCGCCTTATCTCTGGTCGCTTGTCAAACTCGATCCTCATACCGATGCCCTAAAAGCGATGCCCCTCATGGTACAGGCTCACGTGGTCGGAGCATTTCTTGTCGTTCTCATTCTCCCTTTCACCCGGTTAATGCATCTTTTGGTCGCTCCCTTCCATTATTTGTTACGGCCTTTCCAATTGGTGATCTGGAATTGGGATAGAAAAGCCATGAATGATCCGGGATCCCCTTGGAATAAACATAAACCCAGAAATACTTAAATAAGGGAATTATTCTATGCAAAGTCAGGCGACCGCAACCTCTCATAAAGTTCTTTTCCTGAACACGTTCGCCTTTACGGTGTGTTTTGCCGTGTGGATGCTTAATGGGGTCTTAGTCACATTCCTGGCGAACAATCAGGTGTTTGAATGGGGGCCGGTTGAAACCGGCTGGTTGATGGGAATACCCGTTTTAACAGGGTCTCTTCTTCGCTTGCCAGCCGGGATGCTTACCGATAAATTCGGAGGAAAGCCTGTTTACACGATACTCCTTTTCGTTTGCGCGGTTCCCATGTACCTGTTGTCGCATGCAAACGATTTTTTAAGTTTTGCGCTTTGTAGTTTCGGATTTGGATTGGCGGGCGTCAGTTTTGCTATCGGAGTCGCATTTACTTCAGTCTGGTATCCCAAGCGAAACCAGGGAACAGTGATAGGCATATTCGGGCTCGGCAATGCAGGCGCGGCATTGACCACTTTTTTTGCTCCAACGCTTCTCAATAAGCTCACTCAAAACGGCGCTGATCTTGAGGGCTGGCGGATCCTCCCTAAGTACTATGCCGCTCTTCTCATGATGACGGGAGTGCTTTTGTTTGTCTTTTCTACTAATAAAAAATCCGAATCAAGTCGCAGAAGATTGATCGATATGTTGAGGCCTCTCAAAAATTTGAGAGTCTGGCGGTTCGGTCTTTACTACTTTCTTGTTTTTGGATGCTTTGTTGCTTTTTCTCAGTGGCTCGTTCCCTATTTTGTGAACGTTTATTACCTGCCGCTTGTCACAGCCGGCATTTTTGCAGCATCATTTAGTTTTTCCTCTGGCGTGACACGTGCCTTTGGGGGTTGGTTGTCCGATAAGGTCGGGCCAAGAAAGGTGATGTATTGGGTCTTGACCGGTTCCACCCTCATCAGTTGTCTCCTTGTTTTCCCCAAAATGGACATCTATTCGCCGGGGCAGGGGATCATGGCCAAAAAACCAGGTGTCGTCACGGCTGTTACTGAAAATTTGATTACTCTTAGCAATGATAAGTATTTCCTTACGGAAAAAAGCCATAAACTCAAAGATTTGGACGATCAGTTACTTGTTTTTCCTACAAAAGAAATTTGGCAGGAGGCGGTGGTCAAGGTAGGCCAGAAGGTGGAAAGAAAAGAGCTTTTAGCGAAGGGGGTGACGCGGATCTATTTCCAGGCCAACGTGTGGATATTTTCCATGCTCATTATCGTCTTAGCCGCAACATGGGGGATTGGCATGGCCGCAATCTTCAAGCATATTCCCGATTATTTCCCTGACGAAGTAGGAGTCGTGGGAGGGATGGTCGGTGTGATTGGCGGGCTCGGCGGATTTTTTTGCCCAATCCTTTTCGGCTATTTGCTAAAAGGTACCGGACTTTGGACAAGTTGCTGGATGTTCATGTTTTTATTATCTTTCGTCTGTATTTGGTGGATGCACACAGTCATTTCGAGCATGATGCGTGCGAAGCTTCCCGAGAGCGCCGACAAGATGGAACAGCATTAATCAAAAATTAACTGGAGTTTGGATCTCCGATTCTTGCAACCTAAAGCTTAGGCTATGGTTTCCGGAACGACAGGGTAAGGGTGGAAACGCGCTTGCCTTTCGATCCCCGCCAGCGCGGCGGGGTGAATTACAAAGGAGAAAAGAATTTGAAGCAGGAACAGCTTGTCGACTCCTATGGTCGACTTATCGACTATTTAAGAATATCGCTCACGGACCTCTGTAATTTTCGGTGCGTATATTGCGCGCCCGTTGAAGGCACTTCGCCCCTCCCTCCCTTGGAGTGTCTGACCCGAGATGAAATCCTCCGGTTTGTGCAAATCGCCGGCCGCATGGGGATCCGCAGGATCCGGCTGACCGGCGGCGAGCCCCTCCTCAGAAAAGATATTGTGGATATTGTGAGGGCACTTAAAAGTGTGAAATCGATCAAAGACCTGTCGCTTACGACGAACGGCAGCCGTTTAAAGTCTTTTCTGAAGCCTCTGAAAGATGCTGGGCTGGATCGTTTTAATATCAGCCTGGATAGTGTGAATGCCTTACGATTTAAAGAGATCACCTTAAGTGATGCTTATAAGGAGGTGATGGATTCGGTTGCTATTGCCCTCGCCTACGGGTTCCGGGTCAAATTGAATATGGTGGTTTTGAAAGGGCTTACGCAAGAAGAGATCGTCCGATTCGTCCAGATGGCGATAGATCATCCTTTAGAAGTTCGTTTTTTAGAGTTTATGCCGCTCTGCGGAACGGGCTGGCGACCGGATCTTGTGATTCCCATAAAGACGGTTCGCGCCATTGTGAATGAAAATTTCACACTCTCAAAACTTCCGCGTGAAGGTAATGTGGCGGAAAGTTTTTCGATCTCAAACGGTCAAGGACGCGTCGGGTTTATCGCCTCGTTGACCCGATCCTTCTGCGATCAATGTTCGCGCATCCGTCTCTCGGCGGACGGGATGATCCGGCCGTGTCTATTTTCAGATCAAGCCGTTTCCGTAAAGACGCTTTTGCGAGAGGGTGCCTCTGATGATGCGATCGCAAATGAGATACGGGAAGCGGTGGGGATGAAACCTCGCGGGAACTTCTTTCATGAAGAGCCTTTTTGCGACGGGGGAAAAAATGTCGATCAGCACCAACAAACACCTTTAATTCGTTTCATCGGGGGGTAAACATGAAATCAGTGACAGATAAAAACACAACACTAAGAAAAGCCATTGCCACAAGCACTCTTGTCGCAAGCAAGGAAGCGATCGAGAGGCTTGTGCGTAATGACGTTCCCAAAAAAGATATCTTGATTGTGGCGCGCGTTGCTGGGATCCAGGCCGCTAAGCAAACAAGCGTCTTGATTCCTTATTGCCATCCCTTGGCGATCGATTCTGTGAGTATCGATTTTGAGGTGGGCGAAGGAAAAATTGTTGTTACGGCCCAAATCGAAGCGGTTTCAAAGACGGGGGTTGAAATGGAGGCGCTCTGCGCGGCGTCGGTTGCGGCGCTTACGATCTATGACATGCTCAAACCCATTGCGAAGGATATGGAAATCATTTCGACTAAGTTGATTGAGAAAAAGGGCGGTAAAAGTCAGTTTGAGGAGGAGATTCCTGAAGGCTTTCAAGCGGCGATCCTTGTGACTTCCGACGGGACTTCGAAGGGAACGCGCAAAGACAGATCCGGACAAGTGATCAAGGATCGCTTGGAAGAGTATGGCATTCAGCCAAGCTATGCGGTTTTACCGGATGATAAAGAGCAAATTTTGGCGAAGCTTAAGGAATGGTGTGGCGCTGGTGTGTCGCTCATCGTGACAACCGGAGGAACCGGTTTAGGCCCTCGGGATGTCACGGTCGAAGCCACCAAGATGTTGGGCGGCCGTGAAATACCCGGCATTATGGAAGCGGCGCGGAGTTACGGGCAGAGCCGGACCCCTTATGCCATGTTGTCGCGTGGGATCGCCGTTCAGGTTGGGCATTCTATCATTATTAATTTGCCGGGATCATCCAATGGCGTGAGGGAGACTTTGAATGCTGTTTTCCCGGCCGTTTTGCATGGATTTCCAATGATGCAAGGAGCAGGACACTGAACATGAAGAACAGCGGGGCAGTAGACAAAATGCCTTCAGGAAGAATTGTGGCGATCTCGATCAGTAAAAGAAAAGGGGTCCGGAAAACCAATGTGCCGTGCGCGCGGTTGGTGGAAGGTACTGGCCTCGAGGGGGATGCTCACGCGAGCCCCGGTCTCCGTCAAGTTAGCCTGATGGGACTGGCGAGCATCCGAAAAATAGTGGACCTTGGTCTCAGTGTCGGTCCCGGTGATTTTGCGGAGAATATCACAACGGAGGGGATTGACCTGCTGAGCGTAGGAGTCGGAAGTCGTTTAATACTGGGACAGGAAGCGGTGGTTGAGATCACTCAGATCGGAAAGGTTTGCCACCAGCCCTGCGCCATATATTATCAAGCCGGAACTTGTATTTTCCCAACGGAAGGAATCTTCGGTGTAGTGATCCGGGGGGCTGATATAAAAGTGGGGGACGCCCTTGAGGTTCTTGCCTCACCGTCTTCTCTTCCCGTGGAACAACCTGTTCTCAATGGTTTCGTAAAAAAATGATCTCTGTTAATCAAGCGCAACGTATTGTTTTAAAGTATGCGAAACCCCGCCATCCTCGGAAGATGTCTCTTGGGGACGTCTTGGGACTCGTTTTAGCAAAGGACATTTCGGCCGCTACGGAACTTCCTTCCTTCACCAATTCCGCGATGGACGGTTATGCTTTGCGTTCTTCGGATACGAAGAGCGCCTCGACTGGTTTTCCGATTTCGTTCCGGATCGCGGAATATCTGCCTGCGGGAAAGATCCCTACCAAAAAGATCACCGCAGGTACTTGCGCGCAAATTATGACGGGTGCTCTGTTGCCTCAGGGGGCCGATGCGGTCATTCCGATTGAAGAAACTGAAAAAAAAAGAGATCGGATGAAAATAAGGATGCCGGTCCCCTGCGGTGCCAACATCCGATATCGCGGTGAAGACGTGAAGAGAGGGAAGATCCTTGCTAAAGGAACCGTGATACGTCCGCAAGAAATGGCACTTCTGGCAGCTTTGGGGTGCGACCGTATTTCTGTATGCAGTCGGCCGACCGTGGCGATTCTTTCCACGGGGAATGAACTTATCTCCCATTCAGAAAGACCCTCTATCGGAAAAGTCCGGGATTCCAACTCTTGGGTGTTGGAGGCCCTTTTAAGAACGGAAGGTGTATGTCCGAAGCGGCTCGGCATTGCGAAAGATTCCCGTCAGGACCTCCGGAAAAAGATCCGGGAAGGATTGCGTTCCGATATTCTGCTGGTTGCTGGTGGGGTTTCGGTTGGGACTCACGATCTGGTGAAATCTGTTTTTGAAGAGCTTGGGATCCAACAGCTTTTCTGGAAAGTAAAGATGAAACCCGGAAAACCGGTTTTTGTGGGGAGCAAAGGCAAGACGCTTGTTTTTGGCCTTCCGGGAAATCCGGCATCAGGTTTTGTCGCCTTTGAGATTTTTGTTCGCCCTGCAATTCGTGGGATGGCAGGCCGTTCTGATATTTTTCCGGTCTATCACACGGCCGTCGCAGTCCATCCATTAAAGCATCGCAAGGGTAAAGTGGATTTTCTTCGGGGTATTGTCACAAAGAGCAAGGGTGGTTTCCTTGTTCGATCAGCCGGCCGTCAAGGATCCCATTGTTTTAAATCCCTCTGCCAAGCCAATGCCTTGATCCGCTTGCCGGAAAACATCTCGCGGGCGGTTCGAGGGGACAAAGTCGATGTGCTTTTGCTATGGGGAGGATCCCTTTGAGCTGGGCCAATGCCATTCCTATCGGGCTTCTCATTTTCATAGTCGCGGGAGTCTATTCTTCGGTGGGGCTGGGGGGCGCATCAGGTTATTTGGCGATCCTTTCGCTTTTTTCGATTCCGCACGATGTCATGGCCACGAGCGCTCTCTGCTTGAATCTGCTGGTGGCCGGTGTGGCGTTCTGGAGCTTCCGAGAAAAAGATTTTTTCTCTTGGCATCTGACATGGCCTTTCATGGCGACTTCGATCCCCGCGGCCTGCTTAGGAGGTCTTTGCAAGATATCATTCCGGGCCTATTCGTTGCTTTTGGGCATGGTACTGATCGCTGCGGTGATTCGCTTGATGATGGATCGTCAAAATGAAGAACGGCCGTTGAATGGGAAAACCCTGCCTTTGAAAGCCGCTTTTCCGGTCGGGGTCGGCATTGGATTTTTAGCCGGGATGGTCGGTATCGGTGGGGGCATATTATTGGGTCCGCTCGCTTTGTTATACCGATGGGGAGGTGCTAAGCAAATTGCCGCAACGACCGCGCTGATCATTTTCGTGAATTCCATGGCGGGATTACTCGGACGTTATTTCGGAGGGAACTTGAGGGTTTTGTCACCATGGTTCTTCATCTTTGTGATCGTCGCAGCGCTTTGGGGAGGACTGCTTGGGTCCCACCTGGGCGCTAATTTTTTTTCAAATCGCTGGCTGAAGCGGATTCTCTCAGCTATTTTAGCGCTGATTGCGATTAAATTATTTTTTACTGTTGGCAGGGGTATGGCCTAAGACTGATAGGATGCTGGTTCATGGATCATCAAACGATGGCAAAAGGGTAATGAAGCAAATTTGCGATCTGACCGCCATTGTCCTGGCTGGCGGAAAAAGTTCACGTATGGGGCAAAACAAGGCGTTGCTTGATTGGCACGGCAAGCATTTGATCCGGCATGTGGTTGACCAGTTACGACCGGTTGCAAAGAAGGTGATCCTGGTGGCCAAAAAACCGAATGATTTCGGTTTTCTCGGTGTTCCTTGTTTTAAAGATCTTAATCCCGCATCGTCTCCCGCAGTTGGGATCACGACAGGCCTTTTTTACAGTTCTACGGAGTTTAATTTTATTTTGGGCTGTGATGCGCCCTTTCTAAATGTCGTTACCGTTAAGCGACTCTATGATGCGCGGGAGGATTATGATGTTGTTGTTCCGGCCTCCGACCATGGGATCGAACCTCTTTTCGGCATCTATCGCAAGCGGTGTTTGGCTGTTTTAGAGGAGCATCTTCACCGTGGTATTTTTGCTGTTCGACAGATCCTTAAAGATCTGAGAATCAAAGTGCTTCCGACCGATTCGTGGACCCAGGAAGAAAAGATGTCTTTTTTTAACATGAATACACTTGCCGAATATGATTCGGCACAGCGCTATATTCAAAGAAGATTTCTAAACTATCCCGGATGAATGGCCCGGCAAAAAAATGGATCATGGAATTTGTCATTTAAATCCCCTTGAGCTTTCTGATTCTGACCCTTTCTCTGAATTAGAGTCGGTCGGTCTTACAAGGGAGGAGTTTTGTCGATTTACATTTCTTATCCTTCCAGGCTCTTACTGGACATAAAAAAGAAAGAAAAATTTCAAAGGTTGCTTCTTTTTGTTCTTACTTTTCAAATCTTTCTTATCCAGTCCCCGCGTTCTAAGCGGCTTGAGCAGATCAAGAAACGCCGCGAGGAAGGTGAAAAACTGAAGGCGATCATGGACGGAGTCCTTTACACCGGGAAGCTAAAACGTGTTTTCCGCCTTTATTTCGAAAGATGCTGGCCTTCGCCGATGATCGCCAGATCCCTCCACTCGAATCTTTCCACGATCTACAGAAATCTCCGCACGATCCGCTTTCTTGCACAGGTTTATTCCTCGGAAGAATCATAGCCTTCTGGAAGGTACGAAAAAAAATTGCGTACCTGTAGAAAATTTGGTTTGCGCCCGGTGTAATCACCGGATGCACGGACTTTCCGCAATCTGCGACATCCGTTCGATTATTGAATCTGCACGAAGTTTTGTGGCGCAGACTGTTAATTCCTCCCTCGTGATGTTGTATTGGCAAATTGGCAAGCGGATCAAACAAGATGTTTTGAGAAATAAACGAGCCGGTTATGGAGAGAGAATTGTCGCGACACTGTCGAGACAATTAACAGGTGATTATGGGCATAGTTTTTCTGAGAAGAATCTGCGCCGTATGATCCAATTTTTCGAGGTTTTTTCCGATGAGAAGATTGTCGTATCGCTGATACGACAATTGACATGGACGCATTTCATTGCCTTGATTCCTCTTGAAGATCCGTTGCAGCGGGATTTTTATGCCGAAATGTGCCGTTTGGAACGTTGGAATGTGAGGACATTGCGAAAAAAGATCGACGGAATGCTGTATGAACGGACAGCGCTCTCAAAAAAGCCGAAACAGCTCGTTCATCAGGAATTATCTTTGCTTCGGAATGAAGATAAGTTAACGCCGGACATTGTTTTCCGTGATCCATATTTCCTGGATTTTCTTGGTCTTAAGGACACGTACAGCGAAAAAGACATTGAAGCTGCTATTTTAAGAGAAATGGAAGCGTTTATTCTTGAGTTGGGCGTTGGTTTTACTTTTCTTGCCCGGCAAAAGCGGATAACGATTGACCACAAAGATTATTATCTGGATTTGCTTTTTTATCATCGGAAACTGCACAGGTTAATAGCGATAGAGCTTAAGCTCGGTCAATTTCAAGCCCAGGACAAAGGCCAGATGGAACTTTATCTCAAGTGGCTTGCGAAACATGAACAAGATGCAGATGAGCAGTCACCGATTGGCCTTATTCTTTGTGCCGGAAAATCTACAGAACATATCGAGCTTTTAGAGCTCGAAAAAAGCGGTATTCGTGTTGCAGAATATTTAACTAAATTGCTGCCCCGAAAAGTTCTTGAGCAGAAACTACATAAGGCGATTCAGATTGCCCGCAAGCAACTCGAAGACAGCAGGATAGAAGACAAGAGTTAGTTTAACGGCACAGTTTACCGCCGCCTGTGCGGCAGTACTAATTGCGGCGACCAATGTAGTCGCCTGCGATTATGTATCGGCAGGTTATCGGTAGTTGCGAAGAAGGAATAACCGAGTTAGATTCGGAACAACACAAAGCAATGTCCCTAAAAATGTCCGAAATGGGAGGAAAACGCAGGGTTGGCAGAAGGGTTGGTAGAGAGGTTGGTAGAAAGTCAGCGCAAGATTCTCGAGCTCGTCAAAAAAAATCCATATGTGTCCAAAAATGAGTTATCGAACAAGGTGGGTATCAGCACTACGGCCATAGATAAAAATATCAACCAGTTAAAGAAAAAAGGATTACTTAAACGTATCGGACCCGACAAAGGCGGACATTGGGAAGTGGTATTGCAAGGTTAATCTTCGGGTGTGTTAGAAGTTCATGCGTGTTACTTTGTCCACATAGCGTAACAGGATCGTTTTGTTGATATTAACAAAACGTTTCGGCCAGCGAAACATTGGTTACATGATTACACCCCGAATTACATGATTTATTACATGATAGGCGTTCGGAAATAGTCTTCGCACTGAGTAGACAATCGAGAAAAACCGACGAATTTTTAACGGCAGTTTGTCGGTAGTTGAGAAAAGTGGATGATTTTTAGGATGGATGAAGTAACCTCATGACAAATTCAATTCAAACCAAAAAACCAGTCGTGTATATCGCTACCTTCGGATGAAGTTTGGTCGCACTATGGACGGGAGATGATTTTAGGAGTGGTGCGGCACTTGTTTCCAGAGTCTTTTCAATCTACTTGATCTGATGTGGCGTTCCGCTATGTATAGTTTTTCTTTTCTGTTTTTTTGGGCAGTAGGTTTCCATTGACAGCTTTAGGACACGGCAGTATATTGTATCGAAATTGTTCAATTCGCCAATCTGGCGACTTAGGAGATAATACTACAATGGGCGGAAATCGTTATTCAAACCTATCAAAAGATGAATTGTATCTTATTTCACGGGCAGAGTATGAGAGGCAAAGACTCATAACGAGCGAATTTGCTAATTGCCTTTTTGCCAGTCCCAAAAGAACAGCAGAAGTTCTGGATGCTCTTACGCGGAAGGGCCGGCTTCTTCAGCTTCAGCGCGGTAAATATCTTCTTGTGCCGATCAAGGCCCCTAATCAGCAATGGGCGCCAAATGAATTTGTGGTGGCCGCTTTGTGGATGGGAGAAGTTCCTTATTATATCGGATATTTCACGATGTACAACTATTGGGGGCTGACGGAACAGATCCCACAAACTGTTTTTATACTTAACCTGAAAAAAAATACTAAAAAAACGATTGGCGATGTGAAGTATGAGGCGCTGAAAATTGATGAAAAAAAATATTTTGGTATTCGGAAAATTAAGCTCGAAGGCATCGATATTTGCATTAGCGATAAAGAGCGTACGCTGGTTGATTTCATTTACAACCCAATCGGCTCTTTTAATAATGTGGCAAATGTTCTCAAGGAGTGTCTCGCGGAAATAGACCTCGATAAATTCATCAATTATCTCAATCGTTTTCCTGTTGTTTCAGTCCGCAAGCGGGCAGGTTTTTTTCTTTCTGAAATCGGATGCAAAGATAGCGTGTTAAAAAAACTGCAAAAAAACAACGGCCGCGAAGATACCTATGTTGTTCTTGACCCAACGAATAAATCACGCAAGGGCAAAATTAATCAGGAGTGGAAAATTATTGTTAACCGATAAAGAAAAATTCAAAGACCTTATTTCGACGATCGCGCGAAAAATGCGATTCCGGCCGGTTATTGTCGAGAAGGATTATTATCTCACCGCCATCCTCAATAACATTGAGTCATTACTGAGCGATAAGATTATTTTTAAAGGCGGCACATTGCTTAATAAGGCGCACCTTAATTACCATCGTTTAAGTGAAGACTTAGATTTTTCATATGATGCCCCATTGTCCGCGCGGTCACAGCGCTCTAAAGCGATTACGCCTATTCGCGAAAAGATGCCAGATTTCTTAAAGGCACTTCAGCTGACGAGTGACAAGCCGGAGGGGGAGGGCTTTAACAATTCAAAACAGTACGTGTTTAAAGTTAAATACCCCTCGGTTCTAACGGCAAAAGACGACACGATCAAAATCGAAATATCTCTTCGTCAACCTCCGATCGATAAGCCCATTCACACCGAAATCAAACACTTCTATCAAGATCCTTTTACGGGTGAAGACTTATTCCCGCGAGGGAAAATACTGTCACTTTCATGGAACGAAGCTGTTGCTGAAAAACTTAAAGCGGCGATATCCCGGAAGGATGTTGCTATCAGGGATTATTATGACCTCTGGCATATTGCTGAATTTGGATTTGATTTTCATAATGAAAAATTTATTAAGATTTTCAAGCGCAAGGTAACAGACGAAGGTTATGCAGGTGATTACCGAAAAGGTTTTGGCCTTAATGAGGATAAACTTTCACTTTTGCACAGGCAGGTTGAGACTGATCTTATGCCGGTGATTCGTGCGGGTGAGAGTTTTAATCTGGATAAAGTGATTGAACGGTTTAATGTGATTTTGCAGAAGGTGTAAAAAGAGTTATGGAATACACAAGAAAGCACAAGAATCTCATCGCAAAGCTGTTCAAGAAAGCTGGAATGCTTAAAGAAGCAAAGGTTATTTTATCTTGCGATGATTACAAACATGAAATCGCTAGCGCAATGCGTAATGCTGCTAGCAAGGCAAAGGTCGGTATCGGTGCAAAGCCAGCGCTGTTAGATGCTGCAAGACGCTATGAAACCAGAGAATGTGCTATTTTTAAGGAATGCACTTTGCCTCATTGTGAAGGCGGGGCGTGGTGCGATATTTATAATCTTGGTGGAAGTCATGGGTACATCGGTAGCAGATATCGCCATATGGGAAAAAGCGCATTTGATGTTCCATTACGAAAGCGGCGCAAGTTAATGCTTGAAATGCTGGAATATAAAACCCGAAATAAATGTACCAAAGAACCACCAAGGGGCGCTAAAGGAATGGCAGGATAGTTTTCCGGATTCGCCGCGTTGCATCGGACCAGATAAAGGCACCTGCCCGCTAATGTTTTGTGTCGAGGGTATTGGGAAATCGTGAAAAAATGACGAATTTTTAACGACAGTTTGTCGACGCGAAAGGATGCTATGATTATGGCAGTGAACGAGGAAAAGAAAAAATCAGGAAAGATGGCTGGGCGGTTGCGTGTCGGCGATGACTGGAATGCGATTACCATTATTGCGCTTTCTCAGAATAATCCGCTGAAGGCGATCGCGGAATTTGTGGAAAACAGTATAGACGCGCAGGCTGCCAATGTGACGATCATCCGCGGCAAAGAAAAGGGCGAGCACTATCTTAAAATTATTGATGACGGCAACGGCATTCCCCGTGATGAGGACGGTGTCCCGGATTTCAAGTACGTCGCGACGCATATTTGTGATTCGTTGAAAAGAAAACTTAAACGGGAAGGTCATGCGAATAGTCAAATTCAAGGTGAATTCGGAATCGGTCTTTTAAGTTTCTGGACGGTTGGGGAAGGGTTATCGATGGTTTGCTCGGGTACAGGCGGAAAAACCTATGAGATGACCATGCGCAAGGGCAAGCCGGGTTATGATATTAAAAAACGGGCACATCTCCTGTCATTTAAAGGTACTGCACTGAGGCTTGCTCCGCTTCTGGCGGGAATCCGTTCTTTGAACGGCGAAAAAATTCAGCGGTATCTGGCATCCGAATTGCGCGACCGGATCCGATCCTCCGGGGTAAAGATCAAAGTGGTGGACAGGGTGAGCCGTATGGAATGCGACGTGGAGCCGCGGGAATTTTCAGGCCGCTTGTTGCATAACATGCCTTCGCTCGCAACAGTTGCGGGGGATATTTATGAGGAGCTTTATTTATGCGAGCAAAGCGCGGCAAATCAAGTCGGGCTTTATCGAAATGGAACGCGCGTTCTTCCGAACATTACATCTTTAGATGAATTCCGCGGGGAAGTCTGGAATTCCGGGTTTCTTCAGGGTGTTTTGGATGTTTCCTATTTGACCATTACTCCCGGAACACGGGATGGCATTATTCGTGATGAAAAGTTTGTTTCTTTTATCGCAGTCGTAAAACTGTTAGAAGAGGAACTCGCGGCTAGAATTCGAGAACAACAGAAGGCCGAGGATGAAAGGGCGAGCCGAAATATCCTCAAATCAGTACAAACCGCGCTTCGGGAAGCTATTATGGATCTTCCGCCTGAAGAGTATGATTGGTTTGATCTTTATGGAAAGAAAAAAACGATGACGGGTGGTGAAGACGGCGGAAAAAGTGATTCGTCTCAGGGGCCGGCGGGTGTGCCAGCGGTTCTTGATGCAGATTCGGAAGTGACAGAACAAAAACAGTTTTTTGAATTTGCAGGGCCGCTGTTTTCAGCCAAGATTTATCCGTCAAGCACGCTTGTTTCCGTTTCCCGTGCCCGTCTGCTTCGGGCGATCGGCATGGATAAGAGCAGGCGGACGATTGACAGCGGGCTGGCCATCACATGGTCGATCGCAGAAGGCATCGGTGTTTTGGACAAAGCTGAGGGAGAAATTGTGCAGTATATCGCACCAAATGAGCCCGGGTTGGTTCGTGTTAAAGCGGTGGTTAGACAGGGCACGGTTTCCTGTGAGGCGGAATGTTTCATTACGGTCGTGGACTCCTTGATTGAAGAACCCAAGAAAGATATTTTGTCTAAGAAAGGTCTGCCAGGTTATACGCTGGAAAGTGCCCGGGGCAGTATGTGGCGGTCTCGTTATGACGAGAAAAATAACGTGATTGTGATCAACAGCGGCCACCGCGATTTTGTGTTTGCCTCCAGAAACAAATTAAGAAAAGTCCGTTACATTTCGCGTTTATTTTCCAAGGAGCTCGTTTCGAAGAATTTCGCCGGACTTTCCGCCAACGACATGATGGAGCGTTTGATTGAGTTATCCCTTTACACGGAAGAAAAACTCCGGCCATGAATTTTATTGGAAAGAGAAAGAAATTGCGTTGTCTTTTGCACACTTTCGGATGCCAAATGAATGCTTACGACTCTGAGGTGGCGGAGGGGACTCTCCGTGCGGCGGGGTATGAGGTGATGTCGGAAGGGGATGCCGTTGAAAGAAAAAGTCAAAAAGTGAAAGGCGAAAAAAGGGGACAGGCATATGAACAAAACGAGTTATTGCCTGTCCCCTTTTTTGCGCCCGATATCATCCTTATGAACACCTGTTCCGTCCGGGAACATGCCGAGGAGCGGGTGATTGGTCGGCTCGGGATGCTGGGGAAACTCAAAAGAACGAATCCCGATTTGATTGTTGGACTGATGGGTTGTATGGTGGAAGAACATCGCGAGAAGCTTTTCAAGCGGTTTCCCGTGCTTGATTTAATGGTGGGAACACGGAACATTAAACAACTGCCGAATTTAATTGAGCAAGTGATTAAAACGCGAAAGCAAGTGGCGCAAATTAAGCAAGATGGAATTTCGATTGAGTATACAGAACTGATCAGCCGTAAATCAAAATTTCATGCATGGCTTCCGATTATGACGGGCTGCAACAAAAAATGCACGTTTTGTGTTGTGCCGAAGACTCGCGGTACGGAAATTTCAATGCCGGCAGATGAGGTTGTGCGCGAGGCCGGGCGTTTAATCCGTGAAGGCGTGAAATGGATTACATTGCTCGGGCAGAATGTGAATTCGTATAAGGGGGATGTGTGTGTAGGGGCGGGTTTGAAACCCGCCTCTACATTTTCGGAATTATTGGAATCGCTCTGCCATCTTGACGGTGATTTCCGGATTTCGTTTATCACTTCGCATCCGCACGACGCCACAGAAGAACTTTTCCGGGTGATCGCGAAAAATCCAAAAATTTCACGCCACTTTCATTTGCCACTGCAATCCGGTTCCGATCAAATCCTGAAACGCATGGGGCGGCAACATACGTATCCGGAATATAAAAGAAAAGTAGATCGTTTGCGCGAGCTTGTTCCGGATATCGCGATTACGACGGATATCATCACCGGATTTCCGGGAGAAGCGGAGGAAGATTATCAAGCCACAGTTAATGCGCTCAAAGAGATTTGTTTCGATGGCGCATTTATTTTTAAGTATTCCGCCCGTCCGGAAACGCCCGCTGCGAAATTGAAAGATGATGTTCCGTTTGCCGTCAAGAATCAGCGAAATCACGAATTGTTGAAGATACAAAAGCAAATGACCGATGATAATAACCAGAAACGGATTGGCAAAGTTTCAGAAGTGTTTGTGGAAGGACTGAATGAACGGAATCCGAAACAGGTGATCGGCTGCTCTATCCATGAAAAAAAAGTGGTGTTTTTCGGTGATCGTTTGCTCGTCGGCGCCTTTTGCTTCGTCCGTTTTAATGAGATCAAACACGAAACATTTATTGGAGAAACAACGAAGTAGAGCATAAGAGAACCTATCGTGATTATGCCTTCGGAAATAGCTGAAGAAAAAAAACCGGTTCTGCCACCGGCGAACAGTTCCGTGTGCAAAATTGTGAAAATGATTATACTCGGGCTTTTCCGCCTTTGTTACAGAGTCGGGGTTGAGGGACTTGAGAATGTCCCGGTCGATAAACCTGTTATTTTTGTTGCGAATCATCAGAGTTACCTCGATATTCCCGCGATTGGTTTTTCGCTCGCGAAGATAAATGTGCTCAATCGATTGTATTGGATTACGGGAAAAAATACATTCCGCAATCCCGGCCTGAACTGGTTTTTAAGGTTTTGTCCGTTGATTGTGGTGAATGGAACGGTGAGAAGTGCGTTGGCAGTGCTTGATCGCGGATATTGCGTGAATATTTTTCCCGAAGGTTATTATGTTTTCCAGCGCTATCGGTATAAGCGCGAAGGGAAAGATCCCGATACCCTGGAAAGAAAGCTCGGGAACAGTGCGGCGATCTTGGCGTTAAAGACGGGCTTACATGTCGTTCCGATAGGAATTCGCGGAACAGAAGAGGCGCTTCCGCCGTTTGCGCGATTTCCGAGGCCGGTCAAGATTTTCGTTAAAATCGGGAAACCTTTTCGGTTTGACCCTCCGGAACCGGAAGCTGTGACGCCGGAAATGCTGCAGGAAAAATCCGAATTCATCATGAAGCATGTGGATGCCCTTCGGTAGACCTTAGAAGTCTTTGTAAATTGAATCAGTTGTTTTAAACCGTCATTCCCGAATGTTTTTATCGGGAATCCATAAACCATAGATTCCCGCCTAAAGTACGGCGGAGCAGTGCTGCTTCGCTGCATGCGGGAATGACAACAATGGCATGCAGAAATTAACTCACAAAGAATTAGTCGAGCGCCAATACCATTTGCGTCAGTCCGCGGCAAAGCTTCCTTTGGTTGTGGTTCTCAACAATATCCGCAGCCTTTATAATGTTGGCTCGATTTTTCGGACTGCGGATGGCGTCGGAATCGAAAAATTATGGCTTTGCGGCATCACCGGACATCCGCCAAAACCGGGAATTTCTAAAACCGCGCTTGGTGCAGAAAATGCGGTTGAATGGGAACACAGCTGGGATATTCTGCGTGTCGTCCGTTCCTACAAAGAGGCTGGGTACCGAATTGTTTTTCTTGAGCAGATCAAACAGAGCGTATCTTATCAGGAGTTTAAACCCAACGGGCCAGTGTGTTTGGTCCTCGGGAACGAAATTTCCGGTATTTCCGACGAACTGCTTTCTCTCTGTGACCATGCGATTGAGATTGAAATGGATGGACTGAAAAATTCCTTGAACGTGACGGTGGCGTTTGGCGTTGTGGCGTACTATATTCGCAATCGATTAAAAAGAAAAAGTCAAAAGTGAAAAGCCGAAGAACAAGACAAAAAAGGGGACAGGCATATGAACGAAACGAGTCATTGCCTGTCCCCTTTTTTGTTTCAACCGCACAAATGCGAAAATTGGACCAAGCAGCGATTGAAAAATTCGGGATTCCGGGTTTGATTTTGATGGAAAATGCGGGGCGTGGCATTGCGGAGCTGGCAAGAGGAATGGTGAAGCGGCTGTCATTCCCGCGCAGGCGGGAATCCAAATACTATGGATCCCCGCTAACAGCATGCGGGGATGACAACAATCTTTGCCGGAATGCAAAGATTGTTGTCATCTGCGGCCAAGGCAATAACGGCGGCGATGGGTTTGTTGCAGCGAGGCATTTGTTTAATTTTGGTTTTGGCGTACAAGTTATTTTGATCGGTACCGAAAAAGGACTGAAAGAAGATCTGGCGGTGAATTATAAAATTTTACGGAAGATGCGGATGCCGATTGTCATGTTAGATCCAGATTGTAGGGGCGGGTTTCAAACCCGCCCCTACAAACAGTCTGAAGCATTAATTCGCAAATCAGATTTAATCATCGATGCGATTTTCGGAATAGGTTTGACGCGTCCGGTAGAAGGAATTTTTTATGAAATGATTTCGCTGATCAATCATTCGAAGAAACCTGTTCTTGCGGTTGATATTCCTTCCGGTTTGGATAGCGATACGGGAAAAGCCTTGGGAGTTGCGGTCAAAGCGGACGTCACGGGAACGCTCGCCTTCGCTAAGCAGGGGCTCAAATTGCATGATGGCCCTTCGTATGCAGGCAACGTGAAGGTGCTCGACATTTCAATTCCGCGTTTGTAGGGGCGGGTTTTAAACCCGCCATTACATAATCGTTGTAACCCAAGAATTTCTTGACAGTTAGCGCATTTTTTGGTACAAGCACCTCCGTTATTTATAAGGATAAAAAGTCGAAATTAAGGTTGATGGAAATTGCATGAGAAAATTCCCGGAATGGATCAGGCGAAAATTACCGGAAGGTTCCTCAGAGCGGACGACGCGGAAAATTTCCGAATTAAAACTGAATACTGTTTGTGAGTCCGCGTTTTGTCCGAACAGGTCGGAATGTTGGAGTAAACAGACTGCAACCTTCATGATTTTGGGGAAAACTTGTACCCGATTCTGCAAATTTTGCGGAGTTCTTCAAGGGTTCCCGGAAATGGTTCAAGAGGATGAGCCTGAACGAGTTGCACAAGGTGCATTTGCGCTGGGCTTTCGGCATGTGGTGGTGACTTCGGTTACAAGAGATGATCTTCAGGATGAAGGGGCGAATCAATTTTGCCGTACAATTGCAGCGATCCGGAATTTACTCCCTCATGTGACGATTGAAATTTTAACGCCGGATTTCCATGCACGTTATGAATTGATCCGGCAAATTTGTGACGCCCGGCCGGCGGTATTTAATCACAATCTTGAAACGGTTCGGCGGTTGACGCGCGATATGCGGCCTCAGGCAGATTATGATCGTTCACTTGAAGTGCTTCGGCTGGTGAAGGTATGTCGTCCGGAAATTTTAACGAAGAGCGGAATCATGGTCGGATTGGGTGAGACGCGCGAAGAAATACTTCAGACGATGAAGGATTTGAGATCGGTCGACTGTGATATTTTAACGATCGGGCAATATTTAAGACCGCGCGAAGATCGGCAAACGGTTGTGTGCTTTGTTGAACCGGAAGTTTTTTTAGAGCTTCGCGGCGAAGGAAAACGGATGGGGTTTCGTGAAGTGTCTGCCGGACCGTATGTGAGAAGTTCTTATCATGCCCAGGATGTTTGTGAGAGTGCTCAAGTTCCGGTTCCTTGATGTTGGTTGGACAAGCGGAATTTTTTTTGAATGTATTCATTAAAATATTAATCCAACCATAAGATGGGGGAGAAAGGGTTATGGCGAAAGTGGTTCTTGAAGAATTAAATGGGGATATTGAAGAAGGAATTGTGGAGACGTGGTTTTTCCAAGAAGGGGATCAAATTGCGGAAGGGGATGATTTGGTCAGAATCGAAACAGATGAGGGAACTCATACGGTCACCTCGCCTTTTTCGGGACATTTGAATGAGATTTATTTTACCGAAGGCGAAGAAGTTGGGCTTGGCGACGTATTATGTGAAATTGAGGATGATGAAGAATAACCGCATAGTGTTGCGATCCTTCAATAGTAGGAGTATATTGTTATAGTTTTCAGGTTGAGTTAAAAGAAGTCAGCTAAGAAGGGTTTTTAGCGCAAGAAGTAAATTCGGATGAGGCGTCTTCCACCTTGTCCTTCTACATTTAGGTTTTGAATGGCGAAAAATGAACCGATAGGCGTTTTTGATTCCGGACTTGGCGGGCTGACGGTTGTCCGCCAAATTCGCAAGGACCTTCCGTTTGAGCAAGTGATTTATTTCGGAGATCTAGCAAGGCTTCCTTACGGCATCAAATCGAAGCAGCAAATTTTTGAGTTTTCAAAACAGAATGCCGAATTTTTGCTGCGGCTGAAAATTAAAGCGCTTGTGATTGCCTGTAATTCTTCGTCGAGCGTTGCGTTTGATTATCTCAGGTCCAATTATCAGATTCCGGTTGTTGATGTGATTAAACCGGCTGCGTGTGAAGCAGCCCGCGAAACAAGGAATTTCCGGATCGGGATTATCGGGACTCAGGCGACGGTTGATTCGAAAGCGTATGAAATTGAATTGAAACGGTTGAATCCGAAAATTAAAGTTTTTGCGCAGGCTTGCCCGTTGCTCGTGCCGCTTGTAGAAGAAGGGATCATGAATGAGCCGCTCACGGATCACGTGCTGAAACGATATCTTTCCGGATTGCTGAAAAAGAAAATTGATACGCTTATTTTGGGGTGCACACACTATCCGCTTTTACAGGCAGCGCTCAAACGTGTGGTGGGGAAAAATATTCAGCTTGTCAGTTCCGCTCCGGCTGCTGTTGAGCAGCTCCAATCGAAGCTCGAGCAGCGGAATATTCTCCGCGGAAACGGGAACAAAGGAAAACTCAAAGTATTTGTCAGTGACCGGCCGAGAAATTTCGAGAAAATCGGCAGCCGGTTCTTGGGCGAATCGCTGGATGATATGAAAGTGGTCCGGCTTAAAGGCGAGATTTTCGAAAGCTGGAAGTGGGTGTCCTAATGACGATGAAGGCGGCCGTATGTCTTTTGTCCGGCGGGTTGGATTCGGCGACGACCCTTTTTTATACCATTAAAGAAAATTTTCGGGTTCTTGCGCTGACCGTCGATTACGGACAGATTCACCGGCGAGAACTCGAATCCGCAAAGAAAATTACGAACTACCTCAAAATTGAACACGAGATTATTTCAATCGAACTTCCATGGAAGGGAAGCGCATTATTAGATGAAACGATTCCGATTCCACAGAATCGTGATACAACCGAAATTTCCAAGGAGATTCCGGTTACTTATGTGCCCGCGAGAAATACCATTTTTCTGAGTCTTGCGGCTTCTTATGCGGAAGTCCGCGGCGCTTCGGCTATTTTTATCGGAGCTAATGCGATTGACTATAGCGGATATCCGGACTGCCGGCCGGAATATTTTAAGCAAATGGAAACCGCTATTTGTTTGGGAACAAAGGCCGGTGTGGAAGGCGCGAGAATCAGCATCGAAACGCCATTGATTCATCTCACGAAAGCAGAAATTATCAAACTTGCAACGCAGCTCGGGGTTCCGCTCGAATGGACATGGTCGTGTTATCGTGGAGACCGTTTTCCTTGTGAAAATTGTGATGCGTGTTTTTTGCGGAAAAAGGGATTCGCGGAAGCGGGGATCGATGATCCTTTATTTTCAAGCGTGAAAGAGTGATGCCATGATTGATGATGTGACGGCAAAACCCATAACAAAGTCTGTGGCGGAGATTACGGAGATTTTCTCCTCGCTTCAAGGGGAAGGTTTGTATGTGGGGGAGCGGCACTTGTTTGTTCGGTTTGGCGGATGCAACCTTACGTGTCAGTATTGCGATGAAAAAGGAAAGACGCCGAAAACGATGACCTCGGAAGAGGTTCTTGATTACGTAAAAAATGTAGATTTAATATCCGGCCCGCATTCATATATCAGCTTGACGGGCGGTGAGCCGCTGATGTCGGGCGCATTCCTTTTGAAATTGTGTCCCGAATTAAAGTCGGAAGGTTTCAAATTATATCTCGAGACAAACGGGACGCTTGTCGAAGAAATGAAAAATTTGATGCCTTTTGTTGACGTGATTTCGATGGACGTTAAACCGGCGTCGGTGACAAAAGGGAAATCCTGGTTGGATGAACATGAGCGGTTTCTTGGCGCGATTTATAATTACGGGAAGAAGCGGCCGGATATCTTTGTGAAAATGGTCATTGATAATACGCTGGTCTTGAAAGAATTTCGTGATTTGTGTGAAATGATCGGATTGGTCGATGCCAATATCCCGTTGATATTACAGCCGGTCAGCCGTTTTTCGGAAGGCTATCATGATCCGGACTTGATGCATTTTTTGACGGGATTACAGACGAACGCATTGTATGTTTTAAAAGATGTTCGTATTATTCCGCGTTTGCATAAACTATTAAAGATAAGGTAAAGGGACGCTATGCCGCGAATCGATGGGCGCAGTCATGATGAACTCAGAAAAGTAACGATGAAACGTAATTACCTCAAGTATGCATCAGGCTCATGTCTGATAGAAATGGGAAATACGCGGGTGTTGTGTACGGCATCTATTGAGAATACCGTTCCGCGATTCTTAAAAGATACGGGAAAAGGCTGGGTGACGGCGGAATATGGAATGATTCCGGCTTCTTGTACGGAACGGATTCCGCGCGAGGCGAGCAAAGGAAAAATCAGCGGACGGACACATGAAATTCAGCGGTTGATTGGAAGGGCGCTTCGTGCCGTGACGGATTTAAGTTGTTTGGGTGAGCGGTCCGTTTGGATCGATTGTGATGTGTTACAGGGAGATGGCGGAACGAGGACGGCCAGTATTACCGGCAGTTTTGTCGCTTTGGCCGACGCGTTATCGAAACTTGAAAAAGAGGGGAATCTCAAAAAAAATCCATTGAAGGATTATGTTGCAGCAGTGAGCGTGGGAATCTTCAAGGGCGAACCCATTCTCGATTTGTGCTACGAAGAAGATTCGAAGGCGGAAGTGGATATGAATATCATCATGACCGGCGCCGGCCATTTCGTGGAAATTCAGGGGACGGCTGAACAAAATCCATTTTCAAAAAAGGAAATGGACGTTCTCCTCAGTTTAGGAAAGCAGGGGATTTCGGAATTAATTGCATGCCAGAAACGTTTGATCAAGCTGAAATGACTCCGCTGTCGAAACAAAAGTCCAATTCCTTAACGCTACTCGTTGCGACGGGCAATCAAAAAAAATTAAAAGAACTCGAAGCGCTTTTAGGCGATCTCCATATCGGACTGCTTGGTTTGAAAGATTTCCAGAATTTGGTTGAAGTTGAAGAGGACGGTCTGACATTTCAGGAAAATGCCGTAAAGAAAGCTCTCGGGTTTGCCCGTCAAACCGGTTGCTTAACTTTAGCCGAAGATTCCGGCCTTTCCATTGATTATTTAAACGGCGAGCCCGGAGTATTTTCAGCACGTTTTGCTGGGCTTGAAAAAGATGACCTTAAGAATTGCGAAAAAGTGCTTGAGTCTTTAAAAAATGTTCCGGACGACAAGCGAGGCGCGGCATTCCATTGTGCTGTGGCGCTTGCGCTTCCGGATAAGGTCATTAGTGTATTTGAGAAAACGGTCTCCGGATTTATTTCTCATGCCATGATGGGGGATGGCGGGTTCGGATATGATCCCTTGTTTTTTTACCCTGAATTTGGTAAAACATTCGCTCAAGTTCCGGCGGAAATGAAGCATTCAGTGTCCCATCGCGGAAAAGCTCTCCGGAAATTAAAGGAATTTTTAAAAGAGTATTTAAGAAAAGGCCCAATGACCAAATCACAATGACCAACCAAATATTGGACATTGGTAATTGGAACTTGGGCTTTTGATCGTGGGCAATTAGCTCAGTTGGTTAGAGCGCTTCCTTGACATGGAAGAGGTCACAGGTTCGACTCCTGTATTGCCCACCATTTTTGGGTTGGGTTCTTCCCCAACAACGGGGGCAATAAGTAAATTTAGTTTTGAATTTAACCACATAAAGTACGAACTCTCAATCTGTAATTTTCAAAGTTTCTA
>Ga0156235_103_pt1 | contig 53227 bp, 39 predicted proteins | sample RifCSPlowO2_12_FD_107882 | JGI IMG/M metagenome (GOLD analysis project Ga0156235, IMG submission 107882) | Omnitrophica bacterium RIFCSPLOWO2_12_FULL_44_17 | reverse complement strand
TTTGGATAGCAACATAGTGACCTTAAATAAGTTACAAACAATAGATCATTCAACATTGGGACAGTAGTGATATAAATTTACTATTTTTTCTTTAATTAAAATAGGACAAATAGTTACGAAAATTTTTTGGCTTAATAAAACGGCATAATTGTTGCTTTATTAGTACTACATAAGCTAAAAAAAATACAAATTCGAAGTAAAGTATAACAAATTTGTATATTTGTCTACAAAATTGTTGCGTTTTTAAATTTTTGCATCTGTGGAAACCGTATTATGGATAGATTAATAAAACAATGCGGCCTTTACGATCCGGCAAATGAGCATGATTCATGTGGCGTCGGTTTCGTTGTTCAAATCAACGGAGAAAAATCCCATCGGATTGTCGAAGAAGGCCTTCAAATTCTCCGAAACCTGGCTCATCGAGGCGCTCTGGGTGGCGATTTAAAAACCGGCGACGGTGCGGGAATGACTTTGCAACTTCCGCATAAATTTTTAAAAAAAACAATCGAGTTTATTCTCCCGCAAGAAGGCACTTACGGTGTCGGAATGTTTTTTCTCCCTCAATGTGAAAAAGAAGCCGAACGTGCCAGGCACGTCGCAAACGGCGTGATTCAACGCGAGGGATGCCGCGTATACGGCTGGCGGCCTGTTCCGGTAGATCCGGATTCACTCGGCGATATGGCACGCGATGCAATGCCTTCTATTTGGCAAGCCTTTATCGGCTATGAGGAATTCACCGGTGCTGAACTTGAACGAAAGCTGTATATCGTCCGAAAATGCCTTGAAAATGAAGCGGCCAAAATCGGATGGCCAATCGAAAAATTTTATATCGCATCTCTTTCCTCCCGCACTATCGTTTACAAAGGAATGTTTGTTGCGCCTCAGTTCGCAAATTTTTATCATGACCTCGAGAATCCCGACCTTCTAAGCGCCATGGCTTTGGTCCACCAACGGTATAGCACAAACACCTTTCCCTCTTGGGCACTAGCTCAGCCTTTCCGTTATCTTGCCCACAATGGTGAAATCAATACGTTGCGCGGAAATATTAATAAAATGATGGCGCGCGAAAAAACGCTTTCTTCGAAATTGTTCGGTGGCGATATCACAAAATTATATCCCACGATTAATCCGATCATGAGTGATTCGGCTATCCTCGATAACGTCTTTGAACTCCTCACTCTCGGCGGGCGGACCATGGAACATACCGCGATGATGATGATCCCGGAAGCGTTCGGGCCCAAATATCACATGAGCGAAGACAAACGCGCGTTTTATGAATATCATGCCGCTATCATGGAACCGTGGGATGGGCCGGCCGCCGTCGCGTTTACGGACGGTATAAAAGTCGGGGCGATTCTGGATCGAAACGGCCTTCGCCCGGCACGCTATATCATTACAAAAAGCGGGAAAATGGTGCTTGCCTCCGAAACAGGAGTTCTCGATATCGAAGCGGAAGATGTCCTGGAAAAAGGGCGTCTTGCCCCCGGAAAAATGATTGTCGTCGATACGGAAAGACAGCGTGTGGTCAAAGACAATGAAATCAAATCAAATATTTCACGTCGCCAATTTTACCGCCGCTGGTTAGACAAACACCGGATCGAACTGAAAGGCCTCTTTGAAACCCCGGAGATCATCACTGTAGAAGCACTTCTTGCAAAACGCCAACGCGCTTTCGGTTATACGCTTGAAGATCTTAAAATGATTATTGTCCCAATGGTGGAAAATGCGCAGGAACCGATTGGTTCGATGGGGAACGATGCGGCCCTTGCCGCTTTATCCGAGAGGGGACCGTTGCTTTACAATTATTTCAAACAGCTGTTCGCACAAGTCACCAATCCGCCGATTGATCCTTATCGTGAAAACCTGGTGATGTCCTTGATGAGCTTTGTCGGTCGCGTCGGAAATCTTTTGGACGAAACCCCGGAACACTGTCATCAACTGAAACTCCCCCATCCGGTCCTCTCCAATGAAGACATCAACCGGCTGAAACAATCTGAGATCAAAGATTTTCGAATTGTTACCGTTCCAATGCTTTTCAAAGTGTCAGGCGGCAAAAATGCACTCGAAGAAGCAGTTGATCAAATGTGCATGGAAGTGGAAAGAAAAGTCGACGAAGGTTATTCCCTTGTGATCTTAAGCGACCGGAAGATGGATGAAAACCATGCGGCGATTCCGGCCCTTTTAGGGACATCCGCCGTTCATCATCATCTGACAAAGCGCGGCAAACGTCATCTGACGGGACTCATTCTGGAAACGGGCGAAGCGCGTGAAGTTCATCATTTCGCGGCATTGATCGGATACGGAATTAATGCGATCAACCCGTATCTTGTATTCGAAACGATCATTGATTTGAAAAATAGAAAATACATCCAGGGCGATTTATCCGTTCTCACGGCTTTTGAAAACTACATCACCGCCGTCAAAAAGGGGCTTCTCAAAGTCATGTCGAAGATGGGCGTTTCAACGATTCGCAGTTACCGGGGAGCACAAATTTTCGAAGCCGTCGGACTCAACGAAAATTTCATCAATCACTATTTTCCGGGAACGGCTACCCGAATCAACGGAATCGGAATCAGCGCCATACAACAAGAAACACTCGCGCGTCACCGCAAAGCTTTCGGAACATCCGCTCCGGTTCAAACTCTGCCCTCGGGCGGTCAATATCACTATCGTCTCTTTTCCGAAAAACACCTGTTCTCACCCGAAGCCATCGTGTTCCTCCAAAGAGCGGTCCGGGAAGGAAACTATGATACATTTAAAATATATACGCGGGAAATTAATAACATCAGCAAGAATTTGTGTACGCTCCGCGGTTTATTCAGTTTCAAAAAAGGAAAACCAGTTGTGATCGAAGAAGTTGAGTCGGTTGACGCCATCGTAAAACGGTTTGTGACATCGGCCATGTCTTTTGGTTCAATCAGCAAAGAAGCTCACGAAGCGATTGCGATCGCGATGAACCGCCTCGGAGCCCAAAGCAATTCCGGCGAAGGGGGCGAAGACGAAATCCGTTACAAACCGCTCCCGAACGGCGACTCTTCAAAAAGCATGGTAAAGCAAGTGGCATCCGCCCGATTCGGCGTCACCATCGATTATTTAGTCAACTCAAAAGAACTTCAAATTAAAATGGCTCAAGGCGCGAAGCCCGGAGAAGGCGGACAACTCCCGGGACACAAAGTAGATGAACTGATCGCCAAAGTCCGGCATTCAACACCGGGCGTCATGCTCATTTCCCCGCCGCCCCATCACGATATTTATTCCATCGAGGATTTGGCACAACTCATTTTTGATTTAAAAAATGCAAATCCAGACGCGCGCGTTTCCGTCAAACTCGTTTCGGAAGTCGGCGTCGGGACAATCGCCGCAGGCGTCGCGAAAGGAAAAGCAGACATGGTGCTGATCAGCGGCCATGACGGCGGAACCGGCGCTTCTCCGATTTCATCCATTCAGCACGCGGGAATTCCATGGGAAATCGGACTCGCAGAAACACAGCAAGTTCTCGTCCGGAACAAGCTTCGCGACCGCATCCGCGTTCAAACAGACGGTCAGATCAAAACCGGCCGGGATGTGGTGATCGCAGCTCTGATCGGCGCCGAAGAAATCGGCTTCGCCACAACAGCGCTTGTCAGCTTAGGATGCATTATGATGCGTAAATGCCATCAAAACACATGTCCCGTAGGCGTCGCCACACAGGATCCCGAACTTCGCAAGCGGTTCCAAGGCAAACCCGAGCATGTCATCAACTTCATGCGTTTTATTGCCCAGGAAACGCGCGAAATCATGGCGGAACTTGGCTTTCGCACCTTTGACGAAATGATTGGCAGAATCGATATGCTGGAAGTCAATCAAGCAGTCGAACATTGGAAAACAAAAGGCCTGGATTTCACGAATGTCTTACTCAAACCGGAAATCCCGGAAGGCGGGGCGGTCCGGTGTGTCACCAAACAAACCCACGATCTTTCGAAATCGCTTGATGGATTCTTAATCGAAAATACGAAAAAGGCGATTGAAGAAAGCACCCCAGTGCAGCTGGAAATGCCGATTCGAAATTGCAATCGGACTGTCGGAACTACCCTGAGCGGTGTCATTGCAAAACGGTATGGCTCAAAAGGACTTTCGGAAGATACCATCAAAGTAAAATTTACCGGCTCTGCCGGACAAAGTTTCGGAGCGTTTCTGGCGCCCGGTATTACATTCGAACTCGAAGGAGACGCCAACGATTATTTCGGGAAAGGATTATCCGGCGGAAAATTAATCGTCTATCCGCCAAGTAAGTCTACCTTCCGGCCTCAGTACAATATCATCACGGGAAATGTCAATTTATTCGGCGCAACGGGGGGAGAAGTCTACATCTATGGAATGGCCGGGGAGCGTTTTTGCGTCCGCAATAGCGGCGCAATCGCAGTCGTTGAAGGGATCGGCGACCACGGATGCGAATATATGACCGGCGGACGCGTGCTGATTCTGGGCGACACCGGTATCAATTTTGCGGCCGGGATGAGCGGCGGCATCGCTTACGTTCTTGATGAAAATCAATTATTTGATACGCGTTGCAATCTTGAAATGGTTGACATCGAACCGGTCGTGGACGCGCAAGATATCGCTTTTATTTACCGTTATCTCCAACGGCATATCCAATACACCGGAAGCAAATATGCGGGCAGAATTCTTGAAAACTGGGAAGAAATGTTGCCGGTTTTTGTGAAAGTCATGCCGATCGATTACCGCCGGGCTCTCGAACGGATCAAGTCCCAGGAACACGCAAGTTCGGAAGCCAGTCAACCGACCGAGGAGGTTCATCCATAATGGGAAAGCCGACCGGATTTTTAGAATATAAACGCGTGACGCCCTCCAATCGCGCAATTGAAGACCGGCTGAAGGACTATAAGGAAATTCCTGTTCTTGTCTCCGAAGAAGAACTTCGGCGTCAAGGCGCCCGTTGCATGGATTGCGGAGTTCCTTTTTGCCACGCGATGGGCTGTCCGGTCTATAATTTAATTCCGGAATGGAACGACGCGGTTTACAAAGGCCAATGGCGGGAAGCATACGAACGTTTGGAATTAACAAATAATTTCCCCGAAATTACGGGCCGGATATGTCCTGCCCCTTGTGAAACTTCGTGCACCCTTTCAATCAATACCAGCCCCGTGACGATCAAACAACTTGAGCTTGCGATTATTGAAAAAGCGTTTGCCGAAGGCTGGGTCGTTCCGAAACCACCCCAAAAAGAAACAGGAAAGAAAATCGCAATCGTAGGCTCCGGCCCGGCCGGAATGGCTGCGGCTCAGCAATTACGCCGGATGGGCCATGCGGTCACATTATTCGAAAAAGCTCAAAAAATCGGCGGCATTTTACGGTATGGCGTTCCTGATTTTAAATTCGAAAAATGGATTCTCGACCGGCGGATTCAACAGATGAAAGCCGAAGGGATCCAATTTGAAACGAATGCTCATGTCGGAAAAGATCTTCATGCCTCAGATCTCAAAAAACAATACGATGCGATCCTCATTACGATGGGCGCCGGAGCCCCGCGCGATTTGAAAGTTCCCGGCCGCGAACTCGACGGAATTCATTTTGCAATGGAATATCTGACAAAGTCGAACATGTTTTCGGGCGGCGAAATTCCAGCCAATCAAATGATTTCGGCAAAAGGTAAAACCGTTCTCGTCATCGGCGGCGGCGACACGGGATCAGACTGCGTCGGAACCGCAAACCGCCAGGGCGCTAAAAAAGTTTATCAATTCGAAATCCTCCCAAAACCGCGTGATTGGAAAGAGCCGTGGAACCCGGAATGGCCCTTCTGGCCGAATATTCTCCGCACCTCGACTTCTCATGAAGAAGGTTGTGAACGCGATTGGAGCATTACAACCAATTCATTTTCCGGCCGGAATGGAAAATCGGAAGAAGGAAATTTCAGCCGTGTTGAATGGATCAAGCCACAAACCGGCGGACGCCCGGAAATGAAAATTATTCACGGCTCAGCGTTCACACTCAAACTTGATCTCATCTTCCTCGCTATGGGATTTCTCCATGTTGAACACAACGATCTATTAAAAGATTTTGACGTTCAATTCGATGAACGCGGAAATATTTCCACAAATGGAAATTACATGAGCTCCGTAAAAGGAATTTTTGCAGCCGGTGACGCGGACATCGGAGCTTCTTTAGTAGTTCGTGCCATCAGCCACGGCCGCCAAGCTGCCGAAGCTGTCAATCAGTACTTGCTGGAAAAATAAAAAAAGGGGACAGGTTCTGCTTCCTTTGAGTCAGAACCTGTCCCCTTTTTTTAGCCCCAACTTAAATCTTCGTGGTTTCTTCGAAGGATGTGACTCGATTTTTCCCGGCGTGTTTTGAAATCCGAAGCATGTCATCGGCCCGCTGAATCAGAATCTTACAATCGGTTCTTTCTTTTAATGTTGCCACACCAATACTGATCGTAATTCGAAATGTATTCTGCGAAAGAGGAAATTCAGCTGCGGCAACATGGCTCCGAATTTTTTCGGCAATCACTTTTGCCTGCTCGCTGTTACAATGAGCCAAAATCACGCTGAACTCATCGCCTCCATAACGGATCGTGAACCCTTGCATCCCTACGGCCTCACGGATTTTTGAACTCACAACACTCAACACTTGATCTCCAACCAAGTGTCCCAAGGTATCATTCACCTGCTTGTAATTGTCAATATCAAGCATGATAAAAGAAACGGGCTTATCGGGTTCCAACACATCAACGATCGACTGCAGGTTGTCTTTTAAAAACCTGCGGTTCAGCAAACCGGTCAGCGGATCCAAATGAGTCGGATCAATATACATGTTGGATAGAAGCTTTTCTTCTTCCACGAGATAAGGCACGTTCCGCAGTACAAAACTTCTTTGAAACGGCTTCTGTTCAATCTCTCCGAAAATAACTCCCTGAAAAAAACAACCTGTCGTGAGTCCACCCTTCATTTGGGACACATATCGTGCCGCCGTGTGATCCAACGTTTCGTCCACCAAAAAATCATCACGACTCATCAAAGGCTGCAGGAGAATCGCTTCCTGCAAAGATCCTCGCACAATCGGAATCGGAGACGTTTTGGAATGAATCCAAATTTCCCAGTCGATTTTTGTTACAAAAATATCGTACCGGCTTGGATTATTCAAGGCAAGCTGAAACCGGACTTCAGGCATGTCGAAATTCCGCGAAAAATCGAACTCCACAGAATCAATCTTAACCGCAACAACTTCTTCTCTTCCATCGTTCGTTAAATGATCTTCGTGCCGTACATGTTTATTTTCATCATGAAATGGTTGCTGTTCCTGCTTTTGTGTCTGATCTTTTTCCCGTAAGTTCTTTTGAATGAGCACGGTCACTATGGAAGCAAGCGTCACTGCAGCAAGAATAATCATCAGCACAAACATGAGCCACATTCCCCTAATGTTACAATCGTCTTACATTGAAATCTCAACTTCATTCTTTCTAAGTATAACATTTGTCTTGCTGAATGCAAAAATTGGCATGGGATAGGGTTTATACCACTGTATAAAGTGGTGAAAAAAATCGAGGAGGCCTCTCTATTGAAATTCTTACAAGCTGTTTAATCTAAAAGAGTTAGGGTTCTATAATTAAATTATAAAGGTCGAAATCAGCTCAACGGTCTTGCTCCAGGAGCATATCACCATGTAGACTTATTAGTGATTGAAAAGTAAATAGTTTGATTGCTCTTTCGTGAAACGATAATAGCAAACTTCCGCGAAAGAGGTTAGCGCCGGTCAAAAGCTGGTGCGCCTCTGGCGTAGATGCGCCGTGTCGTGTGGCGCAAATCGAAAGGTTAGGACGTCCGCCAAAAAACATTGGCGGACCCGCCGAAGCAGTGCTGATTTACCGATGAATTAGTTAATTGATACTATTAATTGGAAATCAGCACAGTCCTCACTCCGGATAAATAAACCGGAAAACGGAATCAATGTAGGTGGGGGCAGTGTGGCGGGCAAAGCTTTAGAGCCTAAATTCCATCACGGAAAATGCCGTTTAGTTGATATGATGGAACATGGTTGTCAGTTGCCGAAATCACAATAAAGTGAGACATGAAAAATCGTCTAAAGCTGGTGGCCTATCTTTTGATAGGCCGTTTTTATTTTAAGCAATTGTTAAATAATGAAAAAAGGATAAATGAAATGAATAAGACAAATTCGAAAACAGGATTTACATTGATGGAAACCGTGATCGCTATCGGTCTATTCGCAATCGCCCTCTTCGGAATATTATCTTTAATTGATTCCTCTTTGTCGTTAGGTGAATTCTCCGAAAACCGTTCGAAAGCAATCAATAAAGCCCGGCAAGTCATGGAAGAAGTTCGCACGGTTATAGAAAATAACGGCCTTTCTATAACACACGGGGCGGACAGTTGGGCAACGTGGATCAGTGCCAATATTTCATCAACGATCCCAAGTGAACAAATCAGCGTTACGTTTCCGGGAGTTTCGGGCACGATTCCAAATCCACTGCCCGTCAAAGTGAATGTTTCTTGGTCTGAAAAAGGAAAAATGATTACCCATTCGGTGGAAGCATTGATGACAAACCGATAAAGGATGTGATTTAAATGAAACACGGGAAAAAAATGACGGATTCAAAAAATTGCGGATTTACCCTGATCGAAATGATCACAGTCGTCGCGCTGGTTATGATTTTTTCTATTTTTCTTGTCGCGTTAATGCAAGTTACCGAAACTGCCAGAGGAATCGGGAATGCTTCAGTTGAGGTGCGAAATGATGCCAAATTAGCCTTGGAAAAGATAATGAGAGAACTGCGAGAAACCAGCCTTTCAAGTCCTCTGGGCGCTTCCGGAATTGCGCGAAGTAACGGTAATTCGCGAATCAGCTTTCCAGTTCCAAATGTCATTGGCAATAGTTCAATCTCATCGTGGGATACTGTGGTTTTTGAACTCGACAGTGGAGCACATCAAATTAGCCGGACTAAAAATTCAAGTACGAACGTGATCGGCCGGAACGTTCAAAGTTTAACGTTTGACCGCCCGGATATTGGGAATGATGGCAGCTTATCAAATGATAATATAATTAAAACTTCCATTATCACAAGCAAAACGACGGCAAACGGAAGAACGATTACAGGAAGCTTGACGTCCGAAATTACAATGCGAAATTAGAAAGAGGTGATATATGAAAAAGTTGGCAAAAAATAAAAAAGGAATCCTCCTCATTTGGTTCTATCTTCTGATCACAGTCATCATTATTGTCAGCGGAAGTGTCTACGCTCTATCCTTCCAGGAAAACCGCTTGACCAATATGGAACTCGCTCAAAATCAGGCATTTTATCTTGCCGAAACAGGTATCGATAAAATGCTGATTCAATTGAGGACTACAGGAGCGCTCACTTCCCTCTCGGGAAGCTTGGGGCGCGGCACCTATAGTTCAATCTATGATTCGGGCACCAAAATGGTCACTTCAACGGGAACGGTCAGTGGCTCTACAAAAACCGTTCGTGTGAAAGTTGTTAAGAGCCCCCCGGTAGGTGTCCGCGGTGCATTAACTTCTTACGGCAATGTTTCTTTAAATGGAAACATCATCGTCGACGGGCGGGATTATGATAGCAACGGTGATTTAACGGGAGATCCGGGTTCTTATGGGGTTTCTGCCGGTGGAAGTGTCGATCAAGGCGGAAGCTCTATCATTGGCGGAAATGGTCATGAGCCTTCAGATCCGGCCAACTCTGATGCTTATGAAGAATTCGCTACGATGAGTCAGTTTACAACGCCCGAAGAGGTTCTGGGCATGGCACCCGGAAGCTTAGATATATACAAAACCGCAACTCCGCCTGCGACCCCTTTTACCAATCAAATTGTTTATTTAACCGGAAATTGGCAAGCACCGGATTTCGGAACTGAAGATGCTCCGAGCACCGGCATTCTCATCGTCCACAATAGCAGCAATGACGCTTATCTAAAAAATGTTCACGGCTGGTTTAAGGGAATTATCATTGCAGACGATCTAATCCATATCAACGGTGACGCAAATATTATCGGAGCCGCAGTGCTCCAGAAAACAACAGGCAATGCGGTTGGAAACGGTGCAGCCCACGTCAATTTTAGTTCCGAAGTACTTGGAAATCTCCCAATTGCTAATTATGCCGTTGTCGCGTGGGAAGATGCGCAAAATCAATAACAGAATAAATCGATCAGCACTTGGTGTTATTTTGGGAATATTGATAATATCAATCAATATTCCCTTCTTGTTCGGAGATTCGTTCTCGGAAGATCAAAATGTCGCTATTTTGAGAAATCGTTTAGCCAGCATCGAAGATCGGATTAAGGCTATCGACGAATTAAAAGCAGGAAATCATCCCGATTTAATTCCAAACTTGATTGTTCTCTTCAAAGGCGATCCGGAACCGATGAGTTTGCTCTCCCATGCAATCGATACGCTTATTGAAATAGAGAATCCTAAAGCAATCCAAGAGTTAAAGGGACTTATTGCAGATACACAAATAGGTGCCCAAAAGAAAAATACGATTCTCTACGCTCTTTGGAAATCCGATCCTGAAACCATAAAACCCGATATTTTTAAAATACTAAAAAATTCTAATGAAGACAACCAGCTCCGAGCCGCAGCTATTGAATATTACAGTCATTATGAAAAAATCGAAAATCCTTCACCATGGATTGGGATCATCACGAATAAATCAAATGCCGACACTCTTAGAATCGCAGCCATTCACGCCATGAAAAGAACCGGCGAATTGGAAATCACACCCGCGATTTTAACCACAATCATTCAAAATAAAACAGAATCCGTGTTTCTAAGAAAATCGGTTCTCTTAATTTCAACCGATTTAATTCCGCCGGCATCTTTCGAACTACAATTATTCCAACTTCTTTCGGACAATCAAAATCCGTTAGATATCAGACGCTACGCAATAGAATTGATTCGTGCCGAAGGAAAAGCATCTCTTATTCCCAAACTCCGAAACATCCAATCGAAGGAAGGCAATACACAGTTTGCAACAGAATTAGATTTACTGATCGAATATCTGACCGCTCTCCAACGCAGATCCGTTTAATCAACTTTGAACTTTAGGGTCAGACCCCAAACCTGACACCTCCTTTTGAAATTCTTACAAACTGTTCAATCTAAAAGAGTTAGGGTTCTATAATTAAATTATAAAGATCGAAATCAGCTCAACGGTCTTGCATTAGGCGCATATCACCATGTAGACTTATTAGTGATTGAAAAGTAAATAGTTTGATTGCTCTTTCGTGAAACGATAATAGCAAACTTCCGCGAAAGAGGTTAGCGCCGGTCAAAAGCTGGTGCGCCTCTGGCGCAGATGCGCCATGTAGTGTGGCGCAAATCGAAAGGTTAGGACGCAAAGCTTTAGAGCCTAAACCGACCGGGCAAAAACCCGGTAGGCATGGTTGTCAGTTGCCGAAATCACAAATAGTGTGGAATAGTTACACATAGAGTGTCACTTATTCTATTTGGTAAACGCTTTGCGGCCTATCGTTCGATAGGCCGTTTTTGTTTTAGGGAAGGGTGATAAAGATGAGAATAAGAGGAAAAATGAAAACAAACAAAAAAGGAATGACATTAATCGAAACATTAATCGCAATTACCATCGGCTTAATTGTTTTCACCGGAATGGGAACCTGTATTTATTATTTACTTATCTTAAATGAAAGCACAAAAGCACAAACACTGATCGCACAAGATCTTGGCGCAACGATGGAGCGAATTAATAATACATCTCTTGGAAATTTAAACACGAATTATCCAAATAGCCAAGCGCTCACGCAAAACGAGGTGAATAATATTCTGGGAGGATATAAAGTCACGGGAGAAGTCATTACGGTTACCTATTCGAGTACCACGTCCGATCCGCGTGAAATTATCGTCACTGCCAATTGGACGGAACGCGGACGTGCAAGGTCTGTTTCTCTTCGAACGATCAAAAGGGGGTAACGATAATATGAAAAGGGATGGTTTTACTTTAACAGAATTAATGGTCTCAATCGCTATCGGGACCCTTGCGCTCTCCATTTTAAGTGTGCTTTACATTAAAGGACTCGAGTCATCCGGCGGATTGGGAGTGGAATCAGACATTCAACACAGCGCACGGCAAGCATTGTATCAATTAAGTTCGCAACTCAAACGCGGCCGGGATCCGGCTATTCCGTCTTCTCCGAATAATACACAAATTTCGATTTCACTCCCCGTTTCCCAAATCACAGCCGGTTCCTGTTCCGCCCATATTTTAAGTAGCATATCTTCAATCCAAATTAGCTGCACAGACACAAACGCCTGCATCAATGCCTGCAGAAGCGGAACCTGTTTTAAATTGCCCGGCGCTCCTGCAGGCATTTGCGAAAAACAATATACTTATTCTCTTTCACAAGCAAACGGTGTTTCACAAATTATGGTGACCGGCGCAAATGAAAATCCGAGAATTATCGGGAATGGAATCCAAACACTTTTATTTCAAGATAATTCAATTGATACGAATCTTCGGTCCGGAGAAATCAGAATTCGCACGACTGCACAAATGAATTCCGTGCAGGAAAAAAAGACGCGGCAGATTAATCTGCAAACAGTCGTCCAGATTCGAAACTGACGGACCGAGAAAGAAGGGCATGGATATGAATACGGAAAAAATCTTAAGGAGAAACAAAAACAAAGGCTATGTGTTCATTTCGGTAATTTTGATGACAGTTGTTCTGGAAACCTTGCTCGGCGTCACTTTTGTGCGCCAACTGCAGGAACAAAAACTCGCCGAATATAATTTGATGAAACTGCAAACATTTTATGCCGCACAAGCAGCCGTCGAACGCGGAGTCTATGATTTAGCGACAAATGTCGCAAATTTTAGCGTCGATTCATTTCTAACCGCACAACATCCGGTCACCTTTAGCGATAACCAAACAACGGCTAACTACACAGTCACAGCAGGCACCGCATATCAAACTTCTGAAAATGGCGTCACAAAACAAGTTCGGGAATATCAAATCAGCGGAAACGCAACTCACCCGCGAAATAGCCTGTTTATGAATTTTCTAAAAATACCCGCGACAACCGCTGTCAACGAAACGATTGCGGTCAAGACAAGCACCCTTTTTCAGTATATGATTTTCTATACGGATGATCTTGAAGTAGTGCCGGGTCAGTTGATGACGCTTTCGGGAAAAGTTCATTCCAACAAAGATATCTATCTTGGTTCGAACGGAAGCCTGTTAAAAGTTGATACGGAATATTTAAAAGCCGTCGGCGCTGTTCACCGAGGCCGGAAAAACGTATATGATTTAACCACTGGCACGGTCGATATAAAAGTGAAAGGCTCGTCCAACTATTCTCCGATGACTGTTAGTCCCCTGCTCGATAGCACCAATTCAAACTGGACAACGCTTTCACAAAGTACATGGAATGGAACCGTTCAGGACAGAAGCCATAATGTGCCTATCGTGACACCGCTTGGGATCCCGCCGATTACACCCGGCGGATTTTACGACACGAAAGCGGGAGAAGGAGGGCTTCGTCTTACGAAAAAAACAAACGGCAGTATTGAAGTTACCTGCAACGGAACCAGAAATGATTCCATCGCAAATAATATCATTTCGCAAGATACTTTTTATGACGGCCGGGAAGGAACAAATGTGAATGTCCTGACCATTAAAATGGATGCTTTAAATCAATCCGGCGGCTGCACGCCAAGCAACGGCGTGATTTACGCAACCCGCGAAGATACCACTACTTCAAACCCGAACGGAATCCGGTTGTCTAACGGAAGTACCGTCCCGAGTAATTTAACTGTCGTCACCAATAATCCGCTTTACGTAAAGGGTGATTTCAATACGGTCAATAAAAAATCTGTCGCACTGGTTTCCGATTCACTGAACATTCAATCAAAAGCTTGGGTCGATTACGTCAACAATTCAAAACCTCTTGCTAACCGGGTCGCCCAAGAAACTACGGTAAACGCCGCATTCGCAAGTGGAATTACGATCTCAAATCCGGCAACGGGACAATACAACGGAGGTTTTGAAAACTATCCGCGGCTGCTTGAAAAATGGAGCGGAATAAAATTGAACATCACGGGTGCGTTCATCAGCTTATGGCAAAGCCAGTTTGCAAAAGACCCTTGGGCCTATGGCGGCTATTACGAAGCTCCAAACAGAATTTGGAACTACGATTCAAATTTGATTAGCAATCCCCCACCTTTTACACCGATAATTGTGGAACTTGAAAGTAAATCATGGTGGCAGGATGCGAAGGAATCAAGTTTTCAGTAAATCCCCAAAAGCTTGGAGTTGGGCTCGCAGAGTCTGACTCCAAGCTCCTTCCTTTGGGCTCAAGGAGGACGATGTTTTCAATTTGCTTGGTTATAAACGGCTGCGGGGAAACCGCCCTTGTTTGATTTTCTTAAGTCGTTTATTGTAAATGGCTTGGGGTTATCCAATAAAATTATAAAGCTCCAAATCGGCCAAACGGCCTTGTAGGTATTCTCGTTGCCATGTACTATTTAGACAAGGGAAATTATGCTAAATTGCTCTTTGATGAAACGATAATAGCAAACTTCTGCAAAAGCGGTTAGCGTCGCCAAAGGCTGATGCGCCTCTGGCGCAGATGCGCCAGGTAGTGTGGCGCAAATCGAAAGGTTAGGACGTCCGCCACAAACCGTCGGCGGACCCGCCAAAGCTGTGTGGCGGGCAAAGCTCAAGAGCCTAAACCGATCGGGCAAAAAACCCGGTGGGCATGGTTGTCAGTTACCGAAATCACAAATGATATGGAATAGTTACATACGGAGTGTAACTTATCCTAATTGGTAAACACTTTGCGGCCTATCTTTTGATAGGCCGTTTTTATTTAGGGGAAGAATGCACCCTCACCCTTCCCTCTCCCAACGGGAGAGGGAAAATTCCAGGCGGGGGCGGGTGAGGGGGATGGAAGTCGGTACGAATTTGTTGAAGAAAGCATTATTTCAATATTTAACCCGAAACTAGGGAGCAGAAACTAGAGGATCTGTTCAATATGAACACAAGAAAAACTAATAAAGGCTTCACCCTCATGGAAACCGTTTTCGCAATCGGTCTTTTTGGCATCGCTCTCATTAGCTTATTAACCGCCATCGATTATTCGTTGGCCATGAACAAATTTGCCCAGAATCGCTCAATCGCCATCCAGCAAGTCGAAAGAGTAATCGAACGCGTCCGCCGGAAAGTAAATGCCATTGGGTTGAGCGATGCGGACGAGGTCGCCTATAAAATTTGCACAACATCGGAGGCTATTGGTAACTATGCAATTAATTCGACATTGCTTCCATGGGAATCCTTCAACGATAATTTATGCCCGAATGGCGTAAGCGATCCCTTACCCATTAAAGTGACGGTTTCCTGGACCGAGAAGAATCGAACTGTAAGCCATTCAGTTGAGACTAAAATGACTCAGCGAAAGTTGGATTTATGAGGTGTACCAGTTTATGAACAACAAAAAGCAACAGCAAAAAATAAATCAGGAAGCAGGCGTTACACTGGTCGAAGTAATGATCGTATGCGCTATCATGTCAATTCTATCTGTTTTTTTGGTTTTGCTCTCCAAAGTATCTCAGACCGCCCAGGATGTTGAATTCACAAGCTCCGGCGTTCATACTGATGCGAAGGTAACGATGCAAAGGATTGCCCAAAAGGTCAGGGAGGCCATCACGCGAGGAACTTATCCGGTAGATTGCGACAACAATCAGGATCACTGTGAATTTGTAATCCCAAGCAACTCAGGAGACATTCATAGTGGTACAAAAATTATTACCATTCAACACGATAACGCAAATAACCGAGTGACCATGCAGGTAGATAATGGATCCGAAGAAGTCATTGGCCGCAATATCAGTAGCCTGACATTTATATGCACACCACCCGATTCCGAATGTAAGGAAGATGGCACTATTATCACGATTGCACTAACGGGCAGTAAATCAAGTCAAGCAGGGCGAACGATGATATCAACATTGACCTCTGAGGTCGTGTTGAGGAATTGAGAGGAAAATATTTTATGAAACTAACAAATAAAAAAGGGATCATGTTGATTTGGGTTTATTTATTGATCATGATGATATCCATTAGCTGTGGGAGTCTGTATGCTGTCGCTATGCAACAAATGAAACTCATGGACATCAGAAAAGCACAAAGCCAGGCGCTTTATTTAGCAGAGGCGGGCGTGGATCAAATATTCAAAGCACTCCCGAGCAACCCCAACCCCAACGCCACGGGACCGGTTTTTCTAAATAACAACGTTCCAAACTTTCAATACTCGGCGAGCCACGCAAACCAAACAATTACTTCCACGGGCTGCGTCGGATATTTCAACGGAACTTCGTGTCTGGGAACAAAAAAAATTCTCGAGGTCAAAGTCACGGGCGGAACTGTTCCGGTCGGTGTCCATGCAGCCATTACCTCCGTTGGGGATGTCGACATCCAAGGGCGATTTGTAGCAGACGGCCGCGATTATGACAGCAACGGCAACTTAACTGGAGACCCCGGAATATCAGGGGTTTACACGGCAGGTGAACTTAATATAAAAACCAACAGCCATGCAGCTGTCGGCGGAAATGGCATTGCGCCGTCTAATCCTGCTAATCCGCTCGCATATGACGAGGACAAAAGAAGCTATACTTTTTCGTCACCGGAAGCCGCTTTAGGTGTCTCCCCTGGAGCACTTGACCAATATAAAGTCGACCGCTTTCCCGCGCCTCCGCTATCTGGAATTATTTACTACACCGGCGATGACCACGAACGCAGGGAGAGAGATGAGCATAATAATGACATCATAAGGAATCTTGATTTTGGCACTGAAGCCAATCCAAGCTCCGGGATTCTGATTGTGCATAACAGCACGAACACAGCGACATTAAAAAATATTACGGGAAGTTTTAAAGGGCTCATTATTGCCGATAACGTTGTTAAAATAAGAGGAGACGGAAGCGATGACCCGGATGGTGAAGGTTCTTTCTCTGTTTTGGGTGGGGTCATCGCCCAGCAGACAACCACAAACAAAGCACTGGGAACCGCAAAAGGCTCTATTAAATATAGTTCGCAAGTGTTAAAATCTTTACCGTTAATTGGCTCCGCACAGCGGGAATACAGCATTGTTTCGTGGAAAGAAACTTAAAAAAAGCGGCTGACGATGACAAAGAAAAAAGCTTTTTGGGCCATTCTTATTGTTCTATTAGTTTTCGCCCGAGAGGGTCGAACTGAGGTTCCTGCGGCCGATTTAGAAAAAAATCTTTCGATTGCAAAAAATCAGTTTAAAGGGCTGAACGATCGTTTCAAAGCGTTGGACGCCCTTCAGGGGACCAAAAACCCCCAATTTACATCGGTTCTTCTCAAAATCATTCAGCGCAAGAACGAATCAAAAGCAATCATGGGACGCGCATTCCAGCTCCTTGAAACGACAGGAGGACCGGAAGCGGCCGGCAAGCTCAAACAAATCCTGCTAAGTCCCCAGCTCCCTTCAAAAACGAGAGAGCTCGCGCTCTACACACTCTCAAGACGGGATCCGGCAGGAATCAAAAAAGAACTCCTTCAAATTGTTGAGAATATTAAGGAGCCGTCTCCTCTTCGAACGTTAGCGGTGGCGGAATTAAATTCGAATCCGGACGATGCATTTTTAAACATAGCAGGCAAGATCATCCGAAATAAAAAAGAACCGGATATCATGCGCGCCTCAGCGTTGAGTGTGTTAGAGCAAACAGCTTTTTTTATCGATGACCCAAGCGCATTGACCAATATCATCCGGGATTCCGCCGCAGGAGAATCTTTTCGTCAATCAGCGTTTGAAATAGCGTCTAAACTTCTTCCCGCCACCGAAATCCAAACCTTGCTGACGGAGTTATGCTCAAATAAAAAAAATCCGATTGAAATGCGCCGGTATGCGTTGAACCAGCTCGAACACTCGAAAGATTCCTCCATACTTTCCTATTTCAAAGACCTTTTGGTGAATGAAACCGACGCTGCTTTCGCAGCCGATCTCCGGAACTTAATTGCGCAACTCGAAAAACCCGAAGAAGAAAAAACACCTTCTAAACCGTCTCCGAAAAAGTGATTTAGCGTTTTGAAGTGGCGAACACAATAGTTCGTGTCATGCCCGCATGCTTTCCCTCGGTAAGGCGAGGGCCGGCCCTGTATTTCCAGGGAAGCGGGCATCCACGGTTTCTGGATTCCCGCCTTCGCGGGGATGACACCAATGAGTTATATGCCTGTCCCGAATGGCACTGACTTAACAACTTTTTCAGCTAATTTCTACCGCTGGATCCCCGCTTTCGCGGGGATGACATATAATGTAACTTTATTAGGCAAAAGATATTCCGTCACTTTTCTTGTCATTCCCGCGAAAGCGGGAATCCAGAAAAAACGCTGTATTTTCCTTAAGTCAGTGCCATTCGTGCCTGTCCCCTTTTTTACGTCCGCGCTTCAAGCAAAACAATATTCTCGATTTGCTTCGTTTGGGGAAATAAATCAATGGGCTGAACGGCTTTGATTTGAAACCCTTCCCGGAGAAGCCCAAGATCGCGCCGAAGAACATCCAAACCGCAAGAAACGTAAATGAACCGGTCTATTTTCACTTTCAGAAATTCTTCGATAACTTTCGGCTTTAATCCGGCCCTCGGCGGATCAACGATGATGTGGATGGTTTGCCCCACCGTTGTAGGGGCGGGTTTGAAACCCGCCCCTACGATCTGGTATAATAAATCCTCAACTTTCCCTTCCGTAAAAGATATATTTTCAATCCGATTTTCTTTTGCGTTTTCTTTTGCCTGGCGAATGGATTCGTATCCTTCCTCGATTCCGTAAACGGAAGCGTAACAATCCGCAAGAAGGATCCCGAACAATCCGACGCCGCAATAAAGGTCGTAAAGGATTTCTTCTCCGGAAGGATTTAATAATGATCGAATCGCCCCGGCCATGGCCGGCAAAATCGAAAAATTATGCTGGAAAAATGAGGACATCGCGTAGGAGAATTTTTTGCCGGCAACGTCACACATCAAAATTTTTTTCGCATCTTCTTTTAAGCCGGCCATGACTTCCCCGGAGTCACCGATCCGAAGCGCCGTTTGATTCGTCCCGAACTTTCGCTTGGGCGGGAGAGCTTCAAGCCGGCTTAATGCCGTCGGCAAATACTGGTTAAGCCGCTCATCAGCAATCATGCAACGCTCGATGGGCAGAAAAACACGATGATCGTTCCCCATAAATCCGAGCCGCAACCGACCTTCCCGGCATTTGACAGTCATCGAAATCATATGACGGTAATGATAAATTTCGGGAGAAGGAATCACCGGCTTGATTTCAAAAACCTCTTCAAGCATAAGCGGTGACAACTCATTTTCGACGAGTTTGCGTTTAATCTCAAGTTGCTCCGCGTAAGGTTTGTCCTGAAAAGAACAACCGCCGCAGTTTCCAAAATACGGGCATAATGCTTTCGTAATTTCCGTATTTTCGGTTGCGGAATGATTCAAGATTAATACAACCCGGCTGCTTTGAAACTATCCAACACAGTCTTCGAAATCACCCAAGTATACCAAACAATCCAAACCGTTATGCCCATGACAGAAATCGTGATGGACCATTTCCAAAATATATTAAAATCGCGTGACTTCCAAAGCGCGGGCAACGCAAACGGCCCAAAAATAAACAGCAACGCAAAAACACTCCACCATTTTAAATACCATTTTTGCTTAGATTTCGTTTCGATCGATTCTCGATTTTCGAGATTCATTATTTTCTCCTCGTTTGTCGCTTTGCACATTGAATTACTCTTAGTATCACTTCTTCCGTCACGCGATCCGGAGTCGAAGCTCCGGCCGTAATTCCGATTCTCACCTTTCCTTCCGGAAGCCAGTTCTGGCCCGTAACCACCTCGGTTTCCCCCACGGGTTTATGCCTGATTTCATTTTTCGAAATAATTTCATCCGCATCCTGAACGTGGTAAGCCGGACAAAGTTCATTCGAAATTTTACACAAATGACCCGTATTGCTTGAATTATAACCGCCAACTACGATAATTAAATCAACACGCGAACCAGCCAATTGTAAAATCGAATCCTGCCGGTCCTGCGTCGCCCGGCAAATCGTCTCGAAATGACAGAAATGCCGGTTTAAATCCTTTTCGCCGTACCGCGTTTTCATCGCCGATTCGATCATCCCCGCGATTTCCATCGATTCGCCGGAAAGCATCGTTGTTTGATTGGCACAGCCGATCCGCTCCAAATCCCGGTCCGGATCAAAACCGGAAGAACTTGTTTTCGAAAATTCATCGAGAAAAGATTTCCGGTCCTCTTGTCCCAAAACATATTCACAGACTTTTCCCGCCTGTTTCTTACCGCTAACAACAATGAATTTCCCTTTTGGGTATTGCGTCACTCGCGAACAAGTCGCTTGCGTTTCCTCATGATTGAACTTTCCGTGGATCAGCGCCGTAAATCCTTCCTGCGCATACCGCTCCACTTGTCGCCATACAGCAACGACAGAACCGCAAGTCGTATCAACCAAAAGGCATCCTTTCTGCCGTAAACGCTCCATCACCTCAACCGAAGCACCGAAAGCGGGAACCAGCACCGCATCATGATGAGTCACCGCGTCAAGCAGACTTAAATTCTTTTCAATTTTAGACGTTTCCTCTTCGCTTAAAAATTTGATTCCCATTTCCGCCAGTTTTGAATTGACTCTTTGATTGTGAATAATTTCACTCAGCAAATAAATCGTTTTTTCCGGAAAACGCTGGCGGGTTTCATAGGCCAAATCAACCGCTCGATCCACTCCGTAGCAAAAGCCGAATTCGCGCGCAAGGCAAATCGTCAGATCGCCGGCCGCCAATTCGTAATTCGAAGCGCGGATTTGCTCAATTAAGCTGCTGCGGTAATTTTCATTCAACATCGGCTTGATTTCTTTTTTCAATCCGAATCCGATGCGATTAATATTCGCTTTTTTTTCTTTCATAAGCAATCGAGATTTATAAAATTTATAGAAGCAGTTTCATAAGGGCTGTCATCCCCGCGAAAGCGGGGATCCATTATCTGTGGATTCCCGCCAAGAACATGCGGGAATGACACTTATGAGGACTTATAAAACTACTTGAGGAAAAATGTTAAAATCCCGGCCCACAACAGCCGGCTACCAATCGGAATCTTCATATTCCCAATTGGTGTAAAGATAGTAATTAGTGATTTCTTGGTTGTGATCGTCGAGCGTAAACGTAAACGAACCAATCCCCCCTTGCGGCAGTTGGGAAGGTTCCGGAATCGTACTTCGATTAAGTAACGGGATTTCTTGATGATCAAAAACGACCAAAAATACTTTGGTGTTTCGAATTGAATATCCTGCATTATTGATCACGATTCCCCTGAGCTCGGGACGACCGGCAGTATCAAACCCAGAACTTCCGCCTTTGACAATTACTTTTCGGGGTAATTTTTGAAATGTCTCTATTTCAGGAAATTGTTCGATTCCCATAAACTCCTCACCGGCCTGTTTGATGAAAGAGTATTATATCGTCTCCGGTTAAATTCCAAAACATAAAAAACGCCAGAGTTTGTACATTTTTTCCTCCCCCTTGATGGGGGAGGATGTCCACCTAACATCCGCCAAAATACGCGTCGGACTCGCCGCGCTGTTTGGCGAGAGCTGGCGGATCCCCTGCTCCGGCTGTAGCGAAGCCGTGGCTTCGCAGAGGCGAGCGCCGTCCTGTTGGGGCGGAAAGGTGGGGGTGATATTCCGGAATTCTCCCCCCATCCCCGCTTTCCCCCTCAAGGGGGGAAGGAAATTCGCTGAAAAATGTACAAACATTATATAAAAAACACGTTTATTGCAGGAGACGGGTTCGGAAAATCTATTTTTTCGGTGGATTTGAAACAGACTGAATTGCTTTGCCCAGTTTTTCAGAATCATAAGCCTGCGGCTCAAGGTCACCTTTCTTAACAAGCGCTTGTATGAACATTTGAACCATCTCGGGATCAAACTGAATCCCCGCATAATTAATCAATTCCCGGACAGCTTCTTCAGGTTTAAACGAGTTTCGATATCCTATTCCCGTAACACACATCGAATCATAGGCGTCAGCAACCGCAATGATTCTCGCTCCTATGGGAATACTTTTAGCCTTTAATCCGTGCGGATATCCGCGGCCGTCATACCATTCATGATGATGCAAAATCATGAGTGATTCCTCCGAAAGAAACGCGATCGGCTTAACCATTTGATATCCCAAAACCGAATGAATTTTGATAATTTCATATTCCTGGCCGGTTAATTTATCCGCCTTCCTGAGAATTTCTGCAGGAATACACAATTTGCCGATATCATGAAGAAGCGCCGCGTGTTCAATGATACAGACCTCTTCTTCGCGTATCCCAAGCACCTCCGCAATACTCCGTGCATGCATGGCCGTCCGGGCAGAATGACCGTTCAGCAAACTTTTCATCTCAACGGCTTCCACAAACGCCCTTGTCCCCTCAATATAGGCTTTCTTCGCCATGTTCGAAATATCGCTAAGCCGCCGGCTCAATTCTCCCATCTTTGTCTTGTCTACAACAAACAACGAATTTGAGATGATCGCATCGTGTTCACTTTGTTGATACAAACAAACCTGGTTGCGGCCCAGTTGTTTTGCCCGATAAAGAGCTTGATCCGCAAAAAAAAGCAGCGAATCTTTATCTTTGGCAGGATCCTCCGGATAAACCGCAATCCCGATACTGATTCTCATTTCGACGGGATTCATGTGAGAAATAAATTTTGATTTAACCACTTTTATTCGAAGCCGTTCCGCCAAAATTTGAGCGCCGTAATAACCCACATGAGGAGCAAGAATCACAAACTCTTCCCCGCCATAACGAACCACCACATCCGATTGCCTCACATGCGCGAGTAAAAGCCCGCTCAATTCCCTGAGCAATTCATCCCCGGTTTGATGACCGTAGAGATCGTTGACATTCTTAAAATGATCAATATCGATCATCAGGCAAGAGAGCGGATGATGATAACGGGCTGCGCGGGCATATTCTTCCGCCATTCTTTCCTGTAAAAATCGGACGTTATAAAGGTTGGTCAGCGAATCGCGAACGCTCAGCTCCGTAAGCCGCTCCTGTTCTTGCTTCTTTTTTTCTTCTTCGCGGTATTTCACATATGCAGTTTCTAAAGTGGCTGCTAATTTTTGCGCATAACTATCTTTTTTAATAATATAATCCCGAAACCCGGTTTTTAACGCACGCACGGCAAGCGCTTCATCTCCGGCCGCTGTCATCAGAAGAAACGCACATGGATACTTTTGGGCGGCAAGTGCTTCAACAAGCTGACTGCCGGTCCCGTCAGGAAGGTAATAATCCGTCAATATCAGATCAAATTGGGCTACGTTCGCCTGCGCAAACGCTTCGGACATTGATTCGGAAAACTCTATTTGGATTCCGTTAGATTCTGCCCATTTTTGAAGGGCGCATTGGATAATCTCAACATGATCGGGGTTGTCTTCAACGATGAGAATTCGAGAAGGAAGTATTTTCATATCATAAAAAAATTAACCGGACTCCTTTTCAATAAGTTCTTTTATTTTGTTGATCAGTTCTTCCGCCGAATATGGTTTTTTCAAAAACGCATTGACATCATGTTCCGATATAATTTCCCGCAATTTTTCACTCTGTAATCCGGTCGCCACAATCACAGGAATCGCTTGGGGACGGTTGCCCAGAGTTACCATTTTTTTGACCTTTAAATTAAGCAGTGTCGTCAAACCGTTCATACCCGGCATTTCTACATCGAGGATAACCAAGTCCGGCCGATATTCGTTTTCAAACAAAGCAAGCGCTTGCGCCCCGTTGGGTACAATCGTCACCTTAAACCCCGATTTTTCGAGACGGACGCGCGTTAGTTGACAATAATCCGGATCATCATCAACTACTAAAATTTCTTTAGCCATGCGATACTCCTTATTTTTGGGCCCCTTTCAAAATTTGGGTCACACATTTAACGAATTTTTCGGTATCAATCGGTTTGATAAAAAAATCAACAGCTCCTTCAATCCGGGTCATATTTTCAACCATCGGCGCTTTACCGGTAATCACAATCACCGGGATATCCTTCGTTGCGGAAGGTTCCCCTGTTTCAATATCAATCGGCGCTTTCATGCGTTTAAGAATGGTCAACCCGTCCATATCGGAAAGAAATATATCCAGAATAACAAGGTCGGGAAGTTTTTCGCTCACCATCATCAAGGCATCATCGCCTGATTCGGCTTTGATGACTTTAAATCCCATGGAATTCAGCCGCAATTCCATAAGATGCACAAATTCTTCATCATCATCAATCACTAAAATTGTTTTTTCTTTCATAAGAACACCTTGTGCTGAATTTTAATTTTTCTCCTCTTCTCTTACAGAATAATGGATAGGCATCTGAATGATAAAGCGGCTGCCATGCCCCAATTCGCTTTCGGCCCAAATCTCACCGTGATGAAGCCTCACCAATTCTTTGCAAATCGATAACCCCAGACCCGTTCCCGGGCTGGTTTTGATTGTTTTCTCGCGTACTTGTTCAAACCGTTCAAACACACGATCCAAATTTTCTTTTGCAATCCCAACACCTGTATCGGCAACAATCATTTTGATTCTATCGGTCCCCGCTTTTTCCAGGCTGATTGAAATCGTTCCCTTGTCGGGTGTGAATTTAATGGCGTTTCCGACCAAATTCGTCATCACCTGAAGCAACCGTTCGGCATCACAATCTATTTTTGGGAAATTTTCAATCAAATCAAACTTAAAACTGATACTTTTTTTGTCCGCCAAGACTTTCAAATTTCCGATCACTTCATCCACAAGAATCTGGATATCGGAAGATCCGATATGAAGTTTCATCTTTCCGGCTTCAAGCTTCGAAAAATCAAGAAGGTCGTTGATCATGTCCGTCAAACGTTTGACGTTTCGTTGGGCTATTTCAAGAACTTTTGTGCCTTTTTCTGTTTTCTGATCGACAATTCCATCCAGAAGAAGGGCGATGCTCTCCTGAACGGAATTAAGCGGCGTGCGAATATCGTGGCTTACGGATGAAATAAAATCCGATTTCAATTGGTCGAGTTTCTTCAGCTCCCGGTTCGCTTTTTCAAGCGCAACATTCTTCTCCCGGATTTCCCGTTCATATCGTTCTTTCTGCTGTTCCGCAAGATACCGGAGAAACGCTTCATCAACCGCGTGGGGAATGACATCAAAAAGCGCCGGATCATCTTTGATTAAATAATTATACGCTCCGTTTTGAATCGCTTTGACTGCGGTTTTTTCATCCCCGCTTCCGGTCAGCATAATAAAAGGAATATCAATTTTCTCGCTGTTTAGCCAGTCCAGCAAATCGAGCCCATTTTTTCCGGGAAGATGGAAATCGGAAATAATCATGTTGTACGGATTTGTCTTCAATTTTTCGATAGCTTCCTCGACCGAAATACAACTATCTACTTCGTATTTTTGCGTTCTTGATTTTAAAATAGCGGATCTCACAAGAACGGCGTGATCCGGATTATCTTCTACCAGTAGCACTTGGAGCGAAGATTTAATCATGAGTCTTTTTCACTTTCTGAACATGCCAATTTCGCAGATTCAACCGTTTTCAGCCAATATTGTATCACACATTTAAGTTTCACCGAAAATTCGTCAAAATCCTCTGATTTAGTCACATAACCGCAAACACCCGTCTTATAGGCCTGCCTAATTTCCTCCTTGCGGCCGGAGGTTGTCACCATCACAACCGGAATACACTCTAAAAACCGGATTTGGCGAAGCCGCTTCAACACTTCGCAACCATCCATTCCGGGCAATTTCAAATCAAGCAAAATTAAATCGGGCGCATCTTCCCCGCGTTTAATTTCTTTGAAATTTTGTATCGCCGACATCCCGTCTTGAAAATGCGAGATATTCAAATCACCGCTTTGAAGCGCTTGCCGAATCAAAAGCACATGATCTTCATTATCTTCAATCATCACAATTTTCTTCATCGTTTAATTCTAACGGCTTTCCCACCCGATCCTTGAATTAAAGAGTTCCACAGGCTTTCGTCCATTCAAAAAAGAATGTGCTGCCTTTTCCCGGTTCCGATTCGACCCAAACAGCGCCTCCATTTAATTCAACGATTTTTTTCACAATGTTTAAACCGATCCCGGTTCCTTCTTCTTTGATGCTTTCCGGCGCTCGCTGGAACATTTGAAATATTTTTTCCTGATATTCTTTTTTGATGCCGATCCCATTATCCCTGATCCAAATTTCTGAAAACCCGGACTTCCGGCTTTCCGAACATCCCACTTCTATTTTTGGGCATTCAGGCGTTCCGATATATTTAACCGCATTGCCGAGCAAATTTAAAAAAACCTGTTCCAATCGTTTCCGCGAACCGAAAAATTTGGGAAACTCTGTTTTCAGTTCAATCGTCACGCGACGCCGGTCCATTTCGGGCTTCAATTCGGCCACTAATCCTTCAAGCACCTTAATCGTATCAACCTCTTCTTTTTCTTCTTCGATCCGGCCGATCCGCGAAAGCTCAAGCAAATCAGCGATCAGACTATTCATATATTTTAAATTTGTAAGAATGCGGCTGAAATAATTGGTTTGACCTTCATTCAAGGTGCTTCCCAACTCCGATTTCAGGATCGACGCAAACCCCTGAATAGAAACGATCGGCGCTTTAAGATCGTGGGAAATGGTGTGAATAAATTGTTCAATTTCCTGGTTTTTTTCGGCCAGTTCCTGATTTTTTTCATTTAACTCACGGGTACGTTCATTCACTTGACGCTCGAGCATGCCCCGGCGGGACTCAATCGACCAGCTAAACAGTCCGGCCGAGATTGAAAAAAGGGTTCCCATTATTAAAATGAGGCTGCTCACAAGTTCCCGTCCTAATGGATCCGTTCCGTGGAGATAAGCATCCCAAAGCGTAACCGTAAAAAGCATCCCAACGAAAATGATGAGAGGAAAAAATGGAATGTTCTTCTTTTTCTTGTTCTGGCTGGCCTCACTTCGCCCCATCACTACTCCAACGTTGGACAACCGTTTGCTATGCCGAATCGTTATTTAACTTTTGGTCACATCTACATCTGAATCAAGGTTACCTGATAAACTGTTTTTTTTCAAATCCAAACAAGTAAAAAAAGATTACTGAAAACTTTCATCCAATGTCGGATATTCTCCATCCCGGACATCTTCGGAGTATTTGCGAATGGCATCCACCACGGTGTTTGAAAGTTCTGCATAACGCCGGACGAACCGCGGCTTGACCGAAGATTCAAAACCAAGCATGTCATGAAGAACAAGCACTTGGCCATCTGTCGAAGGCCCTGCTCCGATTCCGATAGTGGGAATTTTAAGGATTTTTGTAATCTGCTCCGAGAGACTGGCAGGAATACATTCCAAAACAATTGAGAAAACTCCCGCCCGTTCAAGCGCTTGCGCTTCTTTCACCAAACGCTCAGCATCTTCCGGATTTCGCCCTTGGACTTTATACCCGCCCAATTGACTGGCTGTCTGAGGTGTCATTCCGACATGTCCCATGACCGGGCATCCGCTTCCGACGAGTGCTTTGACTTGATCTAAAACGAAACTTCCGCCTTCCAACTTGACCGCATTTGCGCCGGATTGTTGAATGAGCCGTTTTGCATTTCGGAGCGTTCGTTCGACCGTGTCGTATGATCCAAACGGCATGTCCGCAACAATCAATGCGTGTTTCACAGCGCGGCTAACCGCTTTTACGTGATAAAGCATATCGCGCATCGTCACCGGAACCGTCGAATCATACCCGAGGCATACCATTCCGACGGAATCTCCGACGAGCACGATATCAACTCCCGCCTGATCCACTAACTTTGCAAAAGGAAAATCATAGGCTGTGAGGACAACAATTTTTTTTCCGTTTTTCCGTTTGCGATCAATAATATCTTTGATGGCGATTTGATTCATGACATCAATTTCCCCGGTTCTTTAAAATCGTAACCAAATTTTCATATAACATCACGGTCGTCACCGGCCCGACGCCGCCGGGAACCGGTGTAATAAACCGCGCGCGTAATTTCGCCGGTTCAAACTCCACATCGCCGACGGTTTTCCCATCCACCCGGTTAATCCCCACATCAATCACAATCGAACCTTCCTTCACCCAAGAACCGGGAATAATCGCCGGTTTCCCTGCAGAAACCACCAACACATCCGCTCGCCGAACATGTGCCTCGAGCGTACCGGCTTTAAACGTGCCTGTATGGCAAATCATACTCGTCATTTTTTTCCCGACCAAAAGCAAAAAAGCAGGCAACCCTACAGTTTTACTTGAACCAATCACAACCGCTTCTTTCCCAAAAACATCAACGCCGGTTTCCTCTATTAACCGGACCACTGCGCGCGCCGTGCAAGGCGCAAGCCCTGCTTTATTCACACCCAAACGTCCGAGATTCCGCATCGTAATGGCTTCAACGTCTTTATCGGAATGAATTGTATCTAAGATTCGATCCACCGCAAAAGTTTTCGGAAGCGGCATTTGAACAATGATCCCATGGACTTTCGGATCACGATTCGCACGTTCAATCTCGCCTATTAAATCTTTTTCCGCGGCCGATGGAGCAAGTATCGTCGTTTCGTGATTTACGCCAAGCAACTCCGCCACTTTCTTCTGCGATTTCAGGTAGAGTTCGGAGGCAGGCTCCTCTCCCACTTGGATGGCACGGATCGTCGGAATCATCCCAATTTTCCGGATGAGCGTCTCGAATTCCGCCTTGATTTCAGTTTTTAATTTTTCGGCAACCGGTTTACCTTGAAGAAGTTGGGCTTCCATAAAAAACCTTTTTTATTCAAATTTAATTTTTTGATATTGTTCCGCTGTTTTTTCAAGTTCATGTTCCGCATGGCGGCACTTTTTTCCTTTTTCCATGCAGACAACATTAATGTGAGCCGTTGATTCCCCACCCTTAAACGCGGCATCCAAAAGCGCGTTAGCGACCACTAAATCATTCCGAATTGATTTCGTCGCGATTTTCCCGACTTCCACCAGTATTTTTTTCGCTGTCGTGAGTTCTGAACATAAATCGGCCTGAATCCGGAAAGCTTTTCCGAGCGCAGTTTCAAGATTCTCTTCGCCGATTTTCTTATTCTGAATTTTCTTAATCTGTTTATAACTATTCATGACATCTTGAAATACTTTCGGATCCTCATCAACAATACGTTCCGCCGCATCCCGTAAACGAATCAAATGTTGAATTAATTCCTTTAGTTTAGCATCGTTTGCATGCTCCGGGCGACCGGCCATGATCTTGGCGACCATAATAATCAATCCGATTCCCAAAGCTCCCACAAGCGCAGAAGTTCCTCCGCCACCCGGAATCGGTTGTTCACTAGAAAGCCGGTCAAGGTAATCTTTAATCGTACGGTTGATAAACATAAAACTTACCCTCTCTTTTCTTGAAATAATAGGTAATTTAATTGTGGGGTTATTTTAACAGATTCGGTTAAATGCGGTAATACAAAAATAAATAAAATGGGGTCGGACCCTTGGGCCTGACCCCATTTTGTTAGTATTCGCGCAAATTCGAACATGTTATAAAGCTAACGTTTGCTCAGACAATATCACGAACAACCGATGGAATTACCGCAGTTCAAGCATTTGTAGCAAGATCCGTTACGGATGGTCAAATGGCCGCACTGGTTGCACATCGGCGCATCCCCCATCATCGTGGACAAATGCCCGGAAAGACCGTTTTGTGTTCCGGCTCCGATAGGAGCAGAAACGGTATGAGCCATATTTTCGGCTGCGGGTGATTGAGCCACTGCACTCGCCTGAGAAACCGCCGGTTTTTGCTGAATAGCCACCGCACGAGATTCACCGCAACCATTTGTTTTTGGTGGATTTTTTTTCTTGTCATTAGAAGCAGCTTTGTCTGCCCCGGGAAGCGCTTCCCCATCAACAGGCTTTTTGTGAACGAAATCCGTCTGGCCCAAATACTCCATCCCCAAAACACGGAATATGTAATCCACAACAGACGTCGCTAATTTGATATTCGGATGATCAACCGCTCCCTGCGGCTCAAACCGGGTAAACGTGAACACATCAACAAATTCTTTGAGCGGAACACCATATTGAATTCCCAAAGAAATCGCAATCGCGAAACAGTTCATCATGCTTCGGAATGCCGCTCCTTCCTTATGCATATCGATGAAAATTTCACCGAGAGTGCCGTCTTCGTATTCGCCCGTCCTGAGATAAACCTTATGCCCGCCCACATTTGCTTCCTGCGTAAACCCGGCCCGTTTCTTGGGAAGCCGTCTCCGCCGGAGAATGGGCTGCTCAACCGTTTTCTTTCCCGAAGAATCGACACCCACATCAGATTTCTCTTTACTATCGGAAGAGGTGTTAAGGGGCTGAGACGCTTTACAACCATCACGATAGAGCGCAATGGCTTTTAATCCGAGATTCCATGCTTCCATATAAAGATTCCGGATATTATCCACGGTCGCTTCATTCGGAAGATTAACGGTTTTCGAAATCGCACCGGAAATAAACGGCTGAACGGCCGCCATCATCCGCACATGCCCCATCGCTTCGATAAAACGCACACCGTCTTTCCCGCATTTATTGGCACAATCAAAAATCGGAAGATGTTCCGACTTCAAATGCGGCGACCCTTCCACGGTCATCATTCCGCAAATCACACGATTGGCTTCGTCAATTTCCGCTTTTGAAAATCCAATCGCCTCAAGCAGGTTAAATTTTTTATTTTTGAATTCTTCAGACTTGAACTCAAGCCGCCTAAGCGTTTCTTCTCCGAGCAAACTGGGCGTAAATGCCTGTGTTAAGTCAAAAACGCTCGGGAGCATGTCTTCGATCTTCGCCAAATCTTCATCGTCAAAGCCTTTGTTTCGAAGCGCATTTTCATTCACCCACGGCGCATTTTTGAGGGAAGCGGTTCCAACCACATATTCGACAATTTCATGAATTTCCGTGTCCGAATAACCAAGCTTCTTCAAAGCCATCGGAACAGATTGGTTCACAATTTTAAAATATCCGCCGCCGGCAAGTTTCTTAAACTTGACCAACGCGAAATCCGGTTCCACCCCGGTCGTGTCGCAATCCATGAGAAGTCCAATCGTTCCCGTCGGAGCAACAACCGTCACCTGTGAATTCCGGTAACCGTAAGTTTTCCCGAATGCAAGCGCTTCGTCCCAATCTTCCTGTGCCGCTTTCGGTAAATAAGAAAATTCTTTCGCGGGCTTGAGTTGATACGCCAAGTTGCGATGTTTGTCAATCACGCGCAGCATCGGTTCACGGTTTTTCGGAAACCCGTTAAAAGGCCCTTTGGCCTGCGCAAGTTCAGAGGATACCCAATATGCATGTCCCGTCATAATCGCCGAAATTGCTCCCGCAACCGCAAGCGCATCCTCGCTGTTATAAGGAATTCCATTGACCATAAGAAATGTTCCCAAATTTGCAAATCCCAACCCAAGCGCCCGGTAATCATGGCTGTTCAGGGCTATTTTCCGGGTCGGATAAGAACCAAAATCCACAAGGATCTCCTGCGCTATAATAAATACACGGCAAGCATGCCGAAAACCCTCCACATCAAACGTTTTATCCTCGTTAAAAAATTTCATCAGATTAACCGACGCTAAGTTGCACGACGAATCATTCAAAAACATATATTCCGAACATGGATTTGAAGCGTAAATCCGGTCGGTGTTCGGGCAGGTATGCCAGTCATTAATAATCGTATCAAATTGAACGCCCGGATCCGCGCAACACCACGCTGCCTCACTGATCAAATTCATTAAATCCTTCGCCTCAAAGGTTTCACAAATCTCGCCGCCGGTCCGGGTACGGGTATGCCATTGCCCTCCATTGATATAAGCCTGCATAAATTCGTCGGAAATACGGACCGAATTATTTGAATTTTGACCGCCAACCGTCCGGTAAGCTTCTCCGTTGAAATCTGCCGGATAACCTGCCGCAATCAGTGCCCGTGCTTTCTTTTCTTCTCTCATTTTCCAACCGATAAAATCCGCGATTTCAGGATGATCAATATCGAGAATCACCATCTTTGCGGCTCGCCGGGTTGTTCCGCCCGATTTAGTCGCCCCGGCCCCACGATCCAAAACTTCAAGAAAGGACATCACACCCGAAGAAGTTCCTCCACCTGAAAGTTTTTCTTGTTTCCCGCGTAATTTTGAAAAATTTGTCCCGGTTCCGGATCCATATTTAAAAAGCCGTGCTTCCGCCTTGATTAAATCAAAAATAGACATTAAATCATCATCGACAGATTGAATGAAGCAGGCTGAACACTGCGGATTGGAATACGCATCTGTGGTTTGTTCCACCATTCCGTTTGCAGGGTTCCAAAACCAGTTTCCTCCGCTACCGCCGATCCCATACTCATGATAAAGCCCGCAATTAAACCACACCGGTGAATTGAAGGCCCCCATTTGGGTCACTAATAAATGAGTCAACTCCATCTCAAACGCTTCGGCATCCTCTGCGGTTGAAAAATAACCACCCAATTTTTCACCGGCTCGCCGAATGGTACGAGCGACACGTGTAACCAATTGACGTACGCTTGTTTCGGCCCCGACGCGCGGAACGCCTGCTTTCCTAAAATATTTTGACGCAGCAATATCGGTTGCCAATTGCGACCAGCTTTCCGGTATCTCTAAATTTTCAAGTTGGAATACAACCGATCCGTCCGGATTTAAAATGGAAGACGACCGTCGTGTCCATTTGATCTGATCATAAGGATGAACTCCCTGATGGGTATACCGTCTGGAAATGTGCATTCCGGCTTTCGCTTCATTTAAACCCGCAGAACCGGATGAAGCATCTTCCGGACGCATTGGTTTCCCCTGAGCTTTTGGCTTATGGGCTTTAACTGTCATTGGATCCCCCTTAACGGAACTTAGCAATTAGTTTTCAACGCGTTTGATGGATTAACAACCATATACTTTTTTTATAATCTTTATAAAAACGATTTTAAAACAACCTCCAACATATAGTGCTTTAAATAAAGATCATACACTACATATAGGCTTCATAGGCAAAGATTCGACACATAATAATTTAAACTTTAGTCTTAATTAAACTGACTTGAACTCATAAGCTTATAGCGAGTTAAAAACTTTTTTAAAAAAAGAAAAACCTTTCTTTGGGTAAAGCAGTTTCCTTTTTTGGATTCTGTCATTCCCGCATGCTTTAAGCGGGCTGACTGACATTGAAAACATTACTACTATTTAACGGGAGTCAGCACCGTCCTTAACTTCCCATGAAAAATCCATAGGTTGTTAAAGGCGGGAATCTCTGAATCGCAGATGCCCGACTGAAGCTTTCGGGCATGACAAAAATCAGTCAACTTGAATATTTTATAAAACCCTATTTCTTAACTCAGAACTACCGGAGGAAAGATTGTCAAACGTACCGGAGAAGTCCGAGAGACAAAAAGAGAGAGTAACAAACTTCGTTCCTCTCTCTCATCACTCTCTGGTTTGTGTTCGTATGAAAACTTTCATAATATAAAATCGAACGTCATCTCGTTTTGATTCGACAATTCTTTCTTCTCTGCCTTGTCATCTTTTCAACTTCAAACAAAGAACTAACTGATGATTTTAAATTTTAGCGCAATAAAATTTGTTGTCAATTCAAAAAAAAGATTTTTTTGATGCAATCTCAAAGAAATATTTTCCCGAAAAAATAGTAAAAAAAAATCTTGAAATTTCGAAATTACTTACCAACACAGAACTCTTGGAAAATTAAATCAAGCAAATCCTCACTATAAATCTCGCCCACAAGCTCTTTTAACGCATCCAGTGCGGCTTTCAAATCAACGGTGACGAACTCAAGCGATTCTTTCTGCAAAAATGCCGCGTGACTTCTCAGCAATGCCTCGAGCGAATGTTCAAGCGCCTGCTTGTGACGCGCACGGGTGATTAAAATCGACTCCGTTCCTTTGTCTTGCTGCAAACAATATGCTTCAATCTGGCCTTCAAGACGTCCAAGCCCTTCACGCGCCGTCGCGGAAATGAAACAAAAGTCGTTCTCACCGGTTTTTTGCCTCAATTCACCCCATTTTGTTTTCGGAATCAAATCTGTTTTGTTTGCAACAGAAATCACGGGTTTTTCGAGCAACCGTTTTTTGATTTTGAGGTCTTCTTCGAATGAATTTGCCGTCGCATCCACCATCCAAAGAAATAAATCGCCTTCCTCGAGATATTTTTCTGCGCGCAAAGCCGCTTCGCGATCGAGGGGATGATCGCTTTCGCGCCCAAGCCCTGCCATGTCCACCAGCCGGATCCAAAAACCGCCGATTTCGATGGATTCTTCGAGGACATCCCGCGTAGTCCCGGGAATATCTGAAACGATAGCCCGATCCCTCTCAAGCAATGCATTCATTAATGAGGACTTTCCGACATTTGGCCGACCGACAATCACAACAAGCGCCCCTTCTCTCACGATCTCGCCTTTCGCATAACTGTGAATAAGCGTTCTCAAATTTTCAGTCACTTGTTTAAACCGGTTTTCAAATTCCTCATTTGAATAAACATCTAAGTGATCTTCCGGGAAATCCAGATAGGCTTCCATGTGCGCATAAAGAAGCATGAGCCGTTCTTTCAATTCTTGAATCCGTTTTGAAAGCTCCCCCTTCAATTGACTCATGGCTGCCGTCACCGATTGATCGGTTTTTGCGCGAATCAAGTCAAGCACCGCTTCCGCCTGTGCTAAATCCATCCGCCCGTTCAAAAACGCGCGGCGCGTAAATTCACCCGGATCAGCCTGCCGTGCACCTGTTCGGAGAAAAAGACTTAAAATATTTTTTAGAATTTTCATCCCGCCATGTGCGCCGATTTCAACCAAATCTTCTCCGGTATAAGACCGGGGTGAACGGAAAACGGTCGCAAGAACTTCATCCACTTGCTGGCCCTTTTCATCGTGAATAAATCCATGATGCACGGTGTGCGAATCCGCTTTTCCAAGTTTTACCCTGTTTGCGGCCTGAAATACTCGATCCGCAATTTGTACCGCATCCTTACCGCTCAAACGGACAATTCCGATCGCACCTTCACCGGATGCTGTCGCAATCGCTACAATCGTGTCATCAATATGTATGTCTGGCATTGGTTTCGTTCCTCTCAGCATAGTGCATAAGAGCGAAAGATCACAAGAGCACAAGTTACTTCTTGTGTCCCGAATGGCACTGACTTAACAACTTTTTCAGCAAATTCCTACTGCTGGATCCCCGCTTTCGCGGGGATGACATATATTGTAACTTTATTAGACAAAAGACATTCCGTCACTTTTCTTGTCATTCCCGCGAAAGCGGGAATCCAGAAAAAACACTTTATTTTCCTTAAGTCAGTGCCATTCTCTTGTGTCCCTTTGCGCCTGTGCACTTGTGCACCACAATTTTTCGTGCCTCTCCCACTAAAAATAATGAGCCGGTAATCACAATATCCGTATTTTCCGACGCGATCCGCGACGCCATTTTTATCGCTTCTTTAATATCCTGAGCCCAAAACATTGGTTTTGTAAATTTCAACTCATGCATTTTCTCCAAAATGACTTTTGGCTCCTGTGCCCTGGAATTCAGACTCTTTGTTGCAATAACATAAGAAGCTTTTTCGCGAACCGGCAAAAGAAGGCGATCAAGCCTTTTATCCCGTGAAACACCTAAAATAAAAACTTGCCTGCGCCCGGAGCGTAATTCACATAATGCTTTACATAATTCCCGCATCGATGCGCCGTTATGAGCTCCATCCAATATAACAAAGCGCTTCTCTTGCCGGATTACCTCAAAACGCCCGGGCCAAAACGCCGTTTGCAAACCCTTCCGAACGGACTTTTCTTGTAAATGAATCAACCCTCTTCTATTAAGAACATAAATACCGGCGATCGCGACCGCCGCATTTTTAATTTGGAATTCTCCAGGAAGTTTAATCTGAAGATTTTTCAACTGATCGCGGCCAAAACAAAAATCAAACCGGCTTCCGTTTAAGGATTTTCTTTTCCGCTGAACTTCAAAATCAGAGCCAAGGAAAAACCCGGCCGCTCTTTTTTGTTTGAGCTCCTTACGAATCACTGCCTTTGCGGCTTTTTCCTGCACTCCTGAAACCACCCAACCGTTTTCCCGGATAATCGCGGCTTTCTCCCGGGCAATTTTGGTAAGCGTGTTTCCTAAATATTCTTCATGATCATAGCTAACCGGAGTGATCATAGAAAGAACGGATTCCAAAATATTCGACGCATCGAGCCTTCCGCCCATTCCGATTTCAAACACGCCGAACTCAACTTTTTCCTGTGCAAAATGCAAAATCGAAAGCAATGTCAATACTTCAAAAAAAGTAATCGTGCCAAGCAACGGAATTTCATTTTTCCGCCGGTCAATCACAGGCCGCATGACTGACATTTGTTTTGAAAACGCCTGCTTTGAAATCATCCGGCCGTCAATCTGAATCCGTTCCCGCACATCCTCGAGGTGCGGAGACGTATAAAGTCCGGCGCGATATCCGTGTGCAGTCAAAATAGAAGAAAAAAACTTTGCCGTCGAACCTTTTCCTTTCGTTCCGGCCACCAGAACCGCCTGGAATTTGCGTTCGGGATGTCCGAACCAGTCGAGCAACGCCTCCATCCGTTTCAGATTGAGTTCGTATTGATACGCAAACGGGATCTGCTCGAAATTGGTGAAGGAGTACAGATATTTGAGTGATTGGGTGTAGTTCATGGTTTATTTGGAACTAAAAGCAGAAAGAAATATGAATAAAACATGAAAGAAATCCTGTCATTCCCGCACGTTTTAGGCGGGAATCCACAACCGTCAGATTCCCGACAGCCACGGAAAAGCTGGGGCCGGCCCTTTCTTTCCCAAGGGAAGCTTTCGGGAATGACAAATAACTTCATTTCACTTATTTCCTGCTTCCTACTTCCTACTTTTTATCTTAGTGCTTAAAATGCCGTTTTCCGGTCATCGCCATGGCGATTCCGAAAAGATCGCAGGCCTGAATCACTTCCTGATCACGGATTGAACCGCCGGGCTGAATAATCGCGCGGATTCCGTATTGATGCGCCACTTCAATATTATCTTCCTTCGGGAAAAAGGCATCGCTTGCGAGAAAGGCGCCCTTCGTCAGGTCTCCCGCTTTCATACAGGCAATCTTAACACTATCCACGCGCGACATTTGTCCGCCGCCGATACCGACCGTTTTTTTCCCTTGGGTCAAAACAATCGCGTTCGATCGGACCACTTTCACGCATTTCCAGGCAAACAGCAAATCATCGATTTCTTTTTCATCTAAACGGACCCGCGTGACCCACTTCAAATTTTTTCTGAGTTCCGTTTCCGTCTCCCAAATCGGCCGATCGCGATCCTGAAGGAGAACGCCGCTTCTCACAAAACGGATATCGTAAGCGTCCACCTCGTTGATTCCGGCCACCCGGACAATCCGTAAATTCTTCCTCGACTTTAGAAGCGTGATTGCCTTTTGAGTAAACTCAGGCGCGATCATCACTTCAAAAAACGGGAGCTTTTCCATCACCACTTTGACGCACTCTTCATCGCACTTCCGGTTGACACCGACCACCCCGCCGAACGCAGACAAAGGATCCGCGTCAATCGCGCGCGCGGCCGCAACAGAAGGTTCCCGGTCCACCGAAATCCCGGACGGATTATTGTGTTTCACGACACAGACCGCGGTTTCGTCTTTAAATTCGCGCAAAATATCCGCCGCCGCCTCGAAATCGAGAATGTTATTATAGGAAAGCTGTTTGCCGTGAAGCTGCTCAAACGAAAACCGGGAAGGCGTTCCGGCCCTTTGGTAAAGTGCCGCACGCTGGTGAGGATTTTCGCCGTAACGGAGAATTTCTTTCCGCTCCAGGGCCGCATCAATCATCAACGGTAAATCATTCTGGCCGGAAAATTTTTCTCCTAAATAAGCCGCAATCTGAGAGTCGTAACCGGAGGTATGCCGGAACACTTTCACCGCAAGATCGCGTTTAAGCTCCTGGGATAACTCGCCTTTGTTTTTCTTGAGCTCTTCAATCACACGGCCGTAATCCTTGGGGTCGCAAATCACCGCAACAGATTCATGATTTTTCGCCGCGGAACGGAGCATCGTCGGCCCGCCGATATCAATCTGCTCGATCGCCTCGTGAAGATGGATTCCCGGTTTCTGAATCGTCTCCCGGAAAGGATATAAATTAACGACCACCATATCAATCGGCTGAATACCGTGCGCTTTGGCTTCCGCGCATTGTTTTTTATCATTCCGGAGATAAAGCAGCCCGCCGTGAACTTTCGGATGAAGCGTTTTGACACGGCCGTCCAAAATTTCGGGAAATCCCGTCAGCTCGCTGATCGACTTGACCTTGATCCGGCTTTTCTTGAGAAGCGCAAGCGTTCCGCCCGTTGAAAAAATTTCCACTTTCAAACCGTTAAGCGCCTTGGCTAACGGAATCAAATCTGTTTTATCGGAAACGCTGATCAGTGCTCGTTTAATTTTCATAGGTCAATCTCCTTAATAGATTGTTTGGTGCTTTACCTTCCCCCCTGCCTCGCCGGCAGGCGGGCACGAGGGGGGAAGGTAAGGATGGGGGGCATTCTTAAATATTTCACCCCCACCTCTATCTCCGCCCAACAAGACGGCGGATCCGCCAGTTTGTTAGGAGGACTCCCCCATCAAGGGGAAGGAAGTTCAAATTTTTCTTTTTAATTTTTTGTTTATATCTTGCTTAAACCGTTTGATTAATGTCAAAGTCATCCGCCCGGGAATCTTTGCTCCGATCAATCGCCCATCCAATGAACGAACCGGAACAATCTCTCCCGAAGTATTGGTAATGAAGGCTTCATCTGAATTCCAAAAATCATGGCGCGTAAGCGGCATTTCAACAACGGAAATACCTTCTTTTTCCGCACATTCTATCACATACTGACGGGTCACTCCATTCAAGATTCCACCGGCAGCGGGCGTATAAATTTTTCCGGCTTTCACGATAAAGATATTCCAAATCGTCCCTTCGGTCAGATATCCTTTTGCATCTAAGAAAATACTGTCAAAGCGGGCATCGCCGAGGCCGTCTAAAACCGCCAACACGTTATTGAAGAACGCATTCGTCTTTACCGCCGGCGTCCAGGCATTAATATGGTTTCGCCGGACCGTCGATGTTTTCAAATGCACGCCTACCTTATATATATGCTCCGGACGGTTCCTTTCCGTTACAAATAGATAACTGTGCCGGCTGTTTACGGTTAACCGGAGAAATTTATCCCCTTTCCGGTAAGTCGCCGCGCATTCCCGGACTTCTTTCTCAAGTTTTTGCAAGGATTTCGGCAAAATAAGCCCGATCGTTCTCCTGGATTCGTCAAGCCGCTTCAGATGCTCACGCAACCTGAAAACAATTCCTTGATAACTTCTCAGACTTTCATAAACCGCCACCGAATCTTCTGAAGGAAGGTCTGATAGCCGATCGGTATCGACTTTACGGCCGTCTAAATAGATATCAATTGAAGGTTTCATATGATCGTTGACACTAAAATTTAATTATAAAATCTCAATGACCAAGTACGCAATACCCAAGGAAATCCCAAGTCTCAAATCCCGATTGTAGACTCTTTTTCTTGGGATTATTTGCGTCATTGAGATTTGGTCATTAGAATTTTTCGTAATTTGTTTCTTTTACACGCTCCCAGCGCTTCTACCATGGCCTTTCCCTTATGAATCGTCTCCCAATACTCCGCCTCCGGATCGGAATCGTAAACAATCCCGGCCCCGACCTGAATATAACCTTTCTTCCCTTTCAAGATAATCGTCCGAATCACAATATTGAGATCCATATCCCCGTCATACGCCAGGTAACCGATCGACCCCGTATAAAGGTGCCGTTTAAACGGCTCCAGCTCTTCAATAATTTCCATCGAGCGAATCTTGGGGCATCCCGTAATTGTTCCTCCCGGAAAAACAGCTTTCAATAAATCAAAACGGTCGCATTCCGGCCGCAATTTCCCTTTTACATTCGAAACAATATGGATAACGTGAGAATACTTTTCAATCGTCATCAGTTCACTGACATGAACACTGTTCGGCTGACAGACGCGGCCCAGGTCATTTCGCTCTAAGTCCACCAGCATAATATGTTCCGCCCGTTCCTTCGGACTCATCATCAAATCCCGCCTGAAATTTTTTTCTTCCGCACGGGTTACCCCGCACGGCCGTGTTCCGGCAATCGGACGCGTTTCGCAGATATCGCCGGATTTCCGGATCAGACGTTCGGGCGACGAACTTAAAATGGTAACCTCACCCAATTTGAGGAAACTTGAAAACGGTGACGGATTGATTTGTCTTAAGGATTCGTAAATCGTAGCGGGCTCCCTGTCAAATTCGAAAGAAAAGCGTTGTGACAAATTCGCTTGGTAAATATCACCTGCCTCAAGATATTTTTTTGTGCGCACAACCATTTTCTTAAAAGCCGATTTCGAAATATCCGCCCGGAAATTCCGGATTCGCACCCCTTCCCCCCTTGCGGGGGAAGGTCGGGATGGGGGGACGTAATTCCTCACCCCCACCTCTTTCTCCGCCACACAGATTGGCGGATCCGCCAGTTCTCGCCAAACAGCGCGGCGAGTCCGACGCGTATTTTGGCGGATGTTAGGAGGGCTCCCCCGTCCAGGGGGAGGATTTGTACTGATCTTGTTTGCAAACCCACAGAATAACTGTCTCTCTTTTTCCAATGCCTCGCTGAACGTCCCGTCTTCGCGCGGGAATAGATTGGAAACAAAAAAATAGGTGTTTGATTGATGATCAAATACGATCAAATTCCGGACAAAAAGCAAAGCAATCGGATCAAACCTTAAATCGTCTTTCGCATAACTCGGCAGGACTTCAAATGCATGTCCGACTTCATAACTAAAATATCCGACTCCGCCCCCCGTAAAAAACGGGGCCTCATCCCATTTCTTTCCCCGGTAACGCTCAAACAATCCTCTTAATTCGGGAACAAAGCCATTTAGTTTATGCGGTTGAAAAATATAAAACGGATTCCAACCGATATAGGAATACCGGCCCGTCTTTTCCTGGTAGCGAACGCTATCAAGAAAAAACATGTTCGCCTCTTGATCCGCAAATCGTTTCGCAAGTTCCCACGGATTCTTTGTTTTGGGATTGAATGGAATAATCAACGGAACGATATATCCTTTGTTATACCACCGTTTGAGCCGATCGATAGGAATTAGAGATGAGGGATGAACCATAACAACATCTATTTAAGCATCATCCTCCCCCCTTGCGGGGGAGGATAAAGGTGGGGGGAAAGATGATCTAAAATAACCTGTAAAACTCCTTCGAGATTCTGTTGCACTTCATTATTCCAAAACCTCAACATACAAAAGCCTTGCTTTCGTAACCAATCATCTCGTTTCGAATCATACAGAACTTGCTCTGCGTGCTGCCCTCCGTCAATTTCTATAATCAATTTCCGCTCAAAACATGCAAAATCCACTATATAATTCTCGATAGAACATTGACGCCTAAATTTTAAGCCTTCAAATTGCTTCATTCGCAAGCGCTTCCATAACATTTTTTCCGAATCAGTCATGTTTTTTCGTAATTCGCGCGCTTTAATCTTAATCAATCTTCCCCCCATCCTCGCCTTCCCCCGCAAGGGGGGGAAGGGATAGCGATTCCGTTCTCTTAATGCCGATACATCACCAGTCCGCTCGGAAATTTCGGATAAAAATAAGTCGACTTTTGCGGCATGACTTCGCCCGTTTCGCAAATATCCTTAATTTTCTTCGTCGTTACGGGTTTCACAAAAAAAGCACAGAATGCTTCTCCGCTTTTCAAATGTTTGAACACTTCTCTGACATCCGGAGTATATGTCACATGTTTTTCGAGATCTGCATTCGTTATCTTTAAAAGCGGCTCAACGATTAAGTAAGAAATCAAATTCACATCCAATTGATACCAATCTTCCGGTTTTCCAGCAGGCATCTTCTCTTTAGCGATTGACTTCTCTTTCAACTCCAGCAGAAAACATTCCGCCTCGGAAAATGCCATGCCGAACCCTTCTTTCATATCCCCTTCGGCGATTTTATCGATCATGACTCGTGGGATAGCGCGCAAATTAAAGCTGGCCTTAAGGTTGGCCAGAAGCCGCTCTTTATCCGCTGAAATTGAATTTCGAATCACGCGATGAATCGGAAGGATCAGAAGCCCGGGATCATCAAACGGCACAAACGCGCCGAGCGCATAGTCCCAAGGCTGCGTAGCGGGACTGTCATTCCCGCAATCTTTCCCTTGGGAAAAACAAGGGCCGGCCCCATCTTTCCGGGGTAGCGGGAATCCATTGCACTTATTAGGTTCTAATTGACTTATGGATCCCCGATTAAAGCATTCGGGGATGACATTTTTGACTTCTGCAGCAGACCCAACCGTACGGGCTATCGCTTCTTGTCTCGCGGCCCGCATTTCCTCGGCATACCCAAGCGCGGTTTCATACCGGTGATGCCCGTCCGCAATGAAAATATTTCTCCTTTCAAACACCGAAGAAATCATTCTGATTTCATTCTCGCCGTCAATCACCCAAAGGCGGTTGCGGATAGACATATCGTCCGTAAAATCCATCTCCGGTTTTTTTGCGAGTAACGATTGATAAATCTTCGCAAGGACTTGGGACGGGTCCTGATAAAGGAAAAATACCGGTGAAATATTCGTCCGGATTGCCTGCAAAAGTTTACCTCGGTCAATTTTCGGCGATGCGTGTGTCCGCTCGTGCGGGAACACCACCTTTTTTGAAAAAGGTTCTACTTTAATCCGGCCGTAAACAGCGATTCTCGTCAGTTTCTTGGCGAGAAACGGATGGTCAAATATAAGCTCGTGCAGATAAAAACAATCCTTTTTGTCCTGATATAAAATCTGCTTCCCAAACCACTCGCCGAGATGCCCTTTGGCCTTTTCATAGCGGCCGTCCGCCGTGCAACCCTCGAGAACGGGTTGCGTCAGTTCAATCCGGATAATATTGTACGGATCGCGTTCATACAGGCTGCGCGATTTCGCTTCCGAAATAATGTCATACGGCGGCGCAACAACGTTCTCGGGTTTGACTTGATTTAAATTATACCGCATTGCCGAAAATGGTTTTACTTCTGCCATGGATTGGTTCTCCTTTTTGTTTCTCCAAGCGTTGTTATAAATTGACAAATATCGATAAGCCGTTGTAAACTGACTCTAAATTAAAGTGAGTATTTTACCACGATGTCTTATCAAACGAGAAGATTTCTATTCGTCATATTATTGATGGTATTCGGCGCAGGGCTTGAAATCCTGCTCTGGTACGCCGAAGCTCATCCCGTTTTGATTATTCTCCTCAGCCCCGTTCTTTGCGCCGCAAATTGGGTTGAAGCCAAATTCGTGTTTTTGTCTCTTTCCCCGTTCATCAATGAACTCGTTTTTGTCGCACCGATCAATCTTCTTTACTTTGGCCTGGTGGGATATTGGTTCCGGAGAATCACCGAAGAGCCGGGCATTATGAAATACATGATGCTGCTTGCTGTCATTGTATTTATCTTATTCGTTCACTGGCAGGCCACTCTCGCACTTCAGACAACGCTTCCATTCCTGAAAGAATTGAACCTTCCGGAGTTTAGTTTCTAATGGAACCAAATCCTGTCATTCCCGCATGCTTCAAGCGGGAATCCATGGATCCCCGACAAAAACATTCGGGGATCAAATTCGCGCATCGACTTACGTACCGTAAGATCGAGCGCTCATTTGACTTATTTAATCCTCGCTCCCGATTTAATCTCGCGCTCCGTCGTCAGAATCACCACACGCTCGTCATCCCCTGCAGCGAGAAGCATTCCCTGAGACTCAACGCCACGAATCGTGGCGGGTTCTAAATTGTTAATAATCACAATCATTTTCCCGATCAATTCCTCGGGCGTATACCATTTCCGGATACCGGCAACCAACTGCTTCTGCTCTTCACCCACTTCGATTTTGAGCACATAAAGGCGGTCCGCATTCGGGTGCGGAATTACCTCTAAAATCTTGGCCGTTCGAATATCTAAATTTTGAAATTCCACAAAAGTCACCATAAAACCCTCCCCCTGAAGCCTGTCCTCACCCTAAAGGGCTGCTCCGCCGAGGTGCCAGACTTCGAATGTTGACCATTCTAACATTTGATGGACCGGTTCTCAAGTTTGGCTTCAAGGGGACAGCGCCCTATTTTAGTATTTTAGGGCGCTGTCCCCGGCGGACACCTTTATTGCATGTGCTGTTTCCAAAAAAGCAAGATTTCCCGAAAATTTTTTAAAATTAGTTCCCATTTTTTACTTCCTTTCGCACTTCAGGAAGTCTTTCCCCTTCTAATAATCCACCCGGCCACTTCGGATTTTTAATTAGTCCCAACCGCATATTTCATCTCCCAATCCGACTTTTTTCACCCATTTATAATCCGTAAATTTCTTCGCGGCTTTATTGCATACGCGATCATCTGCAGGTATATTTTTTTGTGAGATTGTACGGTGTTTAATTTCAAAAGGATTTTTATGAATTCATTTTTATTTAAAATTTATAAAAAATTTTCCGAAAAGGACGGTTCCAAACCCATGAAAAATTATCCCGATTTCAAACCCGCATTTTTATTCGCAAATAAAATCATCGCGATCGCGCTTGCGCTCACGCTCGCGTGCCCGTATCAAATTACATTCGTGCCGCCGGTCCGTCCGGCCGCGGTCGAAAAAAATAAATTAGACGCGCCGCCTTCGGCAGTTGAAAAATCAAAACCGGAACCGGTATCTCAAAAAATTTCCGAATCGCTTCCGAAAATAAAAGCCGAAATCCCGTCCGCATATGCAGCCCCCGGAGGCATAGTAAAAAACTATAACTCAGGGGAAAGCTGCAGTGATACTCAACCGATTTGCGATTTTGGATTAGACGGCATGGAAATCGAGACTGACGGAGCTGGTAATGCTATAAATCATTCTGGAGAAACCCGGGATCCAAAACCGGAACTTACCTTTGATGTTTACGAGCAAAACAAAGAACCAGGCTGGAAAGTTCCACCAGATGAAGATCAAGGTACGCCCTCAGACGACGGAAATGGAGGATATATTTGGGATTTTTGGACTGAGTTTGCTCCGATAGAATTAAGAACAAAATCAACGACCACTGAAGCTGACTGTATTCCTGGCCACAAGCCAGTGCCTCTCGGATATCCTTCTCAGTTCCATTGCGAATGCAAAGATGCTCTCCCGATCGAGGATCCCATAACTCATAAAATAACGGACATTAGCTGCATTAACATAACCCCCAGAGATTCCGGACAGTTTGAATATATCCCATTAAAACAGAACACCCCTTATACGATTGTCATTAAAGCCACTAACGCAGACAAGGCCGACATTATAGACCTTGTCAACAACGTGGAGGATCCCCTTGCAACTATTTACGAACAACTACCATTAACCTATATCATCATCAAAAACATCGAGCTGCTACCTACCGAAACCGGATGTGATACATGGGTTCGCCCCCCTTCCGGGCCCGGAGAGATAATCCGACTCGGTGACTTATCATGCCCTAATGATTCTTCCAAAAAAATATATAATAACCTTCAATACGCGTTTGACCATACGGAAGCTAACAAAAAAATTTGCATTGTACGCGGCGAGTATAAACCAAAACAATTCGATACTGATCCCTATTATCCATCCGATTATTACTCAGCCTACGGGAATCCTCCAACAATAAACGTACTGGACACCAATACGCTTCCACCTCAAGTGCGCAATGATACCGTTCCAAACTATTTTACCTGGACCAATAAAAACGTATATATTCAAGGCGGTTTTCCGGCTACCTGCGTAAACACTTCTCCGGATCCGGAAAACAATGAGACCATTATCAAAGGAAGCCGCAGAAACGGAGAGTTATGCAAAACATATCAACCAAGCGATCCTGAATATACCACTTCCCATTGCGACGAAACGGGCCGCGCGATTGTCATGCACGGATTATCCAGTTCTTCCAAACTCAACGGGATTACCATTCAGGACAGCTATGCCCCAAATGGGTACGGCGGCGGTATTCTCAGTTTCCGCGGCCCGAGTACAACAGATCTTTTGGGAAGGGCGCGGATTGAAAACGTCCGCTTCAAAGATAACTACGCGGATCTGGGCGGCGGAGCTATTGCGAACTTTTATTCCAGAAATACCATTGCAAAATCCACGTTTGAAAATAACGGAACGACCGCCTCGGGATCAAATGAGCTCGGCATCGGGGGCGCCATTTATAATTTTAAAAGCGCACCCCTAATCAACGCTTGTAAATTTACGGGCAATTCTGCTTTTGACGGCGGCGCCATCGCAAATGAAGGTTGCTATAACGATCAGCTGGACGCCGGAAATTATGAAGATAATGCAACCGCTCAAAATTTGTGGGAAGGAATTGAAAATGAGAATCCTGGCTATTTCGATAACTGTGAGAAATGCTTAGGCAATCCGAATACACCGGATCCGAACGATCCAACGAAATTGTTGTGTTCCAAAATAAAGATCTGGACATGCCTCCGGAGAATGTCATCCATGCCGGGCGCCTGTTCGCACGATTACCGGACGGCATTTAATGTTATCAATTCTGTCTTTACAAAAAACAAAGCCCTTAATAAAGGCGGCGCTATTTATAATTTTAAGGAAGCCGATGCCAAAATATTCCTTTCTACCTTATATGAAAATAACGCCCGGATAGGAAATGCTCTCCTCAATGAAAATATCCCGTTAACCCTTGAGGCAACGAATCAATTTATCTTTCCGCCTGTTATTATTTTTGATTCAATCCTGTGGGGAAACGGCGGACCGGGCAACACACCCGCTGCGGAATGCGATCCGTTACCGGCGATTCAATGCGTTAATACCCCAAGCTGCCTTACCAATAAAAACACCGAAGGATCGACCGGTGATGAAATATGTAACATTAACGCCGGATCTTTTGTGCGCGGGTCGGATATCGAGGGAAAATATCCGAGTTGGCCCCCTGAACCAGGCGCCTCGGGCTATGACCCCAAATATGGCCAGAGAGACGACGTCCCCCGTCAATTTATTCCGGAGTATCCCTTCTTGAACAACTTAAGTATTAATCCGTGGATCGTCTATGAAAAATATTCAGAAGCATATTTAAAACACGTGATGCCTTCTTTTGGGCGGTGGGCACAACGCACCGGGTATTTAGGCCAACCAATAACGGAAGATTTTACTGTTTTTTATGATGATTTAGGTACCGATAACAATAGTGGCCACATTAAATACCTTATGGACTGTGTAAGCCCGCTCACCGGGGAATGTGAGTTAATGGACTTAAACGGAAGCGGAGATGTAACCGATAACTATTCTTTAGAATTTTCAAAACCGGAACTCCCTTTTGGCAGCTTAGTCATTGATTTTGGAGCTCAACGAAATTGGCTGCATTACCTGAGGGAATATGACTTTAAATCTTATGATCCGGAGAATCCTTTCCCGTCCGATTATGACATTAAAGGAACCCCGCGGCCAACAGATGGAAACCGGGAACCGCCGTGGTTCCGCCCTGAAAACGATTTTGGAGCGTATGAATTCGATCCTTACAGTTATTACGGGTTAACGGTTAAAGCCGTTCTCGAACCAGGTGGGGGTCCATTACTCACGAAAGCACTATGTGATAACTATAGTACAGAGAATCCAACTATTCCAAGCGGTGGTAATGGATGCGTACAAGTCAGGGGTTCCAGCCCAGTCGGCATACCGCATGAATCTGATGGACTCCTGGAATATATTAAGAAACCGCCATTTGAGAGAATCCGTTTAACGGCCATCCCAAATACCAATTATTATTTCGCAGGATGGAGCGGAGATTTACAGGGAATAGATGCCGACACGGGAAATATCGAAACTGAAAAGTTGGCCTTGACCGGTGACAAAACGGTTACAGCGCATTTTATTTATGGGGCGCCGGGAAACGTCACCCTGACCGTCAACAATACAAATGCAACCGGCATCGTGAAAAAGGATAATGTAGAGATTCCCAGACCGTTCCCGAAAATGTATACCATAGCACGCGGAACAACGGTCAATTTAGAAGCCATCGCAGGAGACGATCCATTTGTTAATTGGACTGGCACAGATCTTTATACCTTTGAAGATTTTGTTACCGCGGAAAATCCAACTTCTCTTTTCATGAATCATGACAAGGAAATCACTGCAAATTTTATGGATGGCACCGGAAACATTTCCATCATCCATGCGATCGTCGACAAAGCCTTTAACCACGGGACCATCGTCGCAGGCAACAATATTACAAAGACGTTTGACTGTGATTACGAGGGCGACCCGGATTACAAAGAAATCTGTTTTGCCTTCGTCTACGACGCAGCGAATCCGCCCAGTATTTATTTCGCGCCCGAAACCCAAGGGGCGCTTGTGTCTGCACAGAAAAAAACTTTTACCGGGCTGCCGCCGCCGCCTTTGTCAGACGGTGGATTTGACGATATTACCAACTCCTTGACCGGAACCACGCGCCGCGCATATGAATTTCCCTTGTCTGACCCCGCCCCTAATCCTGTTGAAAACTTCCAAATCGTTGCCTCATTTACCGCAGATGACGCTCCTCCGATCACGCGGCTTAAATGCGATCCGGAGTGCTATCCCTCGAACGCGGACAACCCAAAATATCTTCAAATTGGGTCCGCTACGAAAATCAAACTTTCAGCCACAGACAAGGCCATTCTCCTCGATATGGACGGCGACGGTGACGTCGACGTCGATGGAACAGACGCAGATGGATCAGGCAATGACTTTGACTATTATAATGAATGTAAAGCGGATCCCACTTGGCATGACAACTGCTATAAAACAGCCCTTATCCCCAACCTGACCGGGATTAATGATTTCACCCGGTGCCGCGGAGGATTGCGCTGGGAAACCAAAAACCTTCCGGACGGCCTGACCTATAAACTCGCAGCCGATTTCATTTCACAACCATACCGCTATGATAATATTTATGACGTCGATTCCAAACCGGCGCTGTCAAGGCGCGGCTATACATTTGGAGCAATATTAAGCTGGGACAGTGACGGAGAAGTCGACCCGTCTAAGTGGGGTGATATTTATTTCCATAATTCTTTTACCCATGAGAACATCAACATCACCCAATCTCCGGAAGGAGAAATGTTTCAAACCATATCAGACAACTACATCGTATACACAAAGCTGCAAGGCGATGCCGGAGTTTATTATTATAATATCAATACTCCGCAATCGACTAAACTTTTGGACTATTCCCCGTCAATGATTAAACTCTCAGACGATAGAATTATTTATGATGCACAGCAAAACGGCGGTATTTACACCTGTCAAATCACAAAAAATAACGAACCGTCCGGCGGATGTTATCCAAACCACGCCTCTCGCATCCTGTTAAGAAATGGGGCTGGAAGCGCTGGTTGGCAACATCAAATTTATAAAAATAAAATGGTATGGCAAGGGCATCGCATTGCTACTGATCCTACTTCTCCCGTTGTGGTTCTTCTCTGCGACCTTGAGAAACTTCCGGCAGAACAACTGTGTTCTGACACAGCGAATCGCGTGGAAATTACAGACAAAGGCGCCGATCCTTCCATTTATGACAATCGAATCGTTTATCTCAAAGAAGATAATAACGTTTATATGTATGAAGCGGGCGCCGACGGAATTTTCGGAAATGGGGACGACCCCGTCGAACGGAAGGTCACTAATTACAGTACGAGTAATATCAGAAGTGGCACCCTCGCCGTTTCTGACCGTTATATCACATGGGCCGATGGCAATTACGGATCGCTATTTATGTGCGATCTGAGAAAAGCGTTGAACACATCGGGAAGTTGTTATCCGGGTGCCATTAAAATTCCTTTAATGAATGGAGTCAACACCCCGGACCCAGACTACAACCAAAACCACGGGCTTTGGAATGCAGAAAACGGATCTTCTTTCGGAAATAAAATCCTGCTCGATACGTTTTATCTCCGGCTACAACGCGATTGGACCATTGTCATCAAGAAGCTTTTCTTATATCAAGAACCGGATGAAAGTATACTTCAGCATCCGTATATCAATGACAGTCACGGCCAACCGCCGGAAAAAACTTGCCCGATGCTTTCCACTCTGGCGCAAACCGGTGTCGAAAAAATCCGTTACACGATTGACGACCCTTCTTTGACTAATTTTTTGAATTATGACAGCTCCGAACCAATTTCACTCAAACTACAGTCCGACGGCATCACCTTACGTCCCGAAGGCCTCTACACCATCCGTGCATGGGCAATCGATCATATTAACTACAACAAGTTTGTATACACCTACGATTTTGGGATTGACGCAACAGCGCCGGGGGTGAACTATGCCAGCTTTAAAAATCAAGTGAAGCAAGAAGGATGGACACCGATATCGTGCCCGGTGCAACCTTGCACTCCGATCAGCACTGTCTACATCCCGAAAAATGAAATCCTGAAATTAAAAGTCGTCGATCCGGAACTCTCGGGAACTTCTCCGGCTGTTCCGGGAAGCGGCCCTCAACATCTCCGGATAAAGACGAACCTGCCTTTAAGCGATTACGAATGGGCGGATTGGCCATCAGATCAAGCAACGTGGACCGCGGCTTGGCCGACGTTTCCTTCGTATCCTCATACTGTCACGATCGATTATCAAGCAAGTGATAACACGCAGAATGTATCACCTGAATATACGCTCACTGTCATCCTCACGGATAATACACGCCCGATTGCGGACGACGCCGAGCTGACGTTTACTAAAAACAGCCAAGATAATCCGATTAATCTTTCTGAGCTTGCTTCAGACGCGGAAACTGCTTCTCTTTCGCTGGACTACTACATCACTTCAAAGCCCGGAAAAGGAACTCTCAGAGAGGGAACTACCGACATCATTGCACTCCCTTACCTATTAACCCAAGGCACCACGGTTAAATATACTCCATTGCCAAATGAAATCGCATCTCCGTATACTTCTTTTACTTATGAAGCTTACGACGGTCAATTTTCTGATTCAGGCACGATCACCATCAATGTGGTTGAGAACCAAGGCGTTGAGATTTCCGGAACGGTTTTTGACAAAGGGGGAACAGAACGGCAAGTGAATGTTCCCGTGAATCTCTCCATCAACGGCAGCCCGATCACAACTCAGAATACCGCGGCCGACGGAACATTTAACTTCCCGGTCACATCCATCGACGCCGGTCAACCGGTTCTTCTTTATACCGCCGGTCTGGCAAACTATGTCACGATGGCAAAAGACGCTGTTTCATCGATTGAAAACATCGTGATGCGAAATAACACACTGACCATTTCTCATGAAACGCGCGCCCTGGGAATAACAAAAACATTATTAAAAAGCGCAAGCGCTGTTGTACCAAGCGACTTGCTTTGTTATTCTTATAATGCTTCAAACACCACTCTCACTGTGGACTATTGCGACTTGCGGATACAAAGCGGAAAACACTTCATACCGGATTCGAATATAACGTTTACAAATCAGGAGCGGAATCTGATATTGGAAACAGATTCCCAACTGCTTTATCCAAACAGCACACCCAAATACAATATACTTGTCACACATAGTGTGTACTTGGAAACCGGCTCTCAATTTCTGGCGGATGGCATCAACGCGATTACCGTCAACTGGAACTGGAGGTCATCTGATCCGGCCGCTTTCATTCCCGGTACTTCAACCGTTATACTTACGCCAATGACTGGTGTTCATAAAAAACAGCAAGCCATCTACGGATCAACTACATTTTACAACTTAACAAAAACGACGGGTGGGCAAGGAAACCCGGTGACGGGAATTTTATATTTCGAAGCAGGATCGACACAGACAATTAAAGGCTTGTTAACGCTTTCAACGTCGTTTACCCGAACCGCACCGGCCGTCGGCCGCCTCCCACTTAGAAGTATCGCGAGTAACGGCACTCCTTCGGATGGCTCACCGTGGTATATCAAAATCGACCCGGCAGGCACATACGCTATTTCCAAAGTCGACGTCAAAGATTCGAATGCCAGCGCCGGCCAAAAAATTATTCTCTGCGGCACTGACAGCGCAGACAGCGGAAATAATCAAAATTGGAAATTCGACTGCAACTTTACGCTAACCCTTTCCAAGAATTATATGGCGGGTGGAACCGTTGCGACAACCGTCCCCGATAACCGCATCAATTGTGGAATCGATTGCGTTTCTAAGTCCGCTGTTTTTTCAGCAGAGCAAGTCATTTTCAACGTACAAGCGGCTCCCGGCTACACCTTTTCTGCCTGGACCGGTGACGCACCCGAATGCGTCGGCTCTGCTCCAGAAATTACTATTCCCGTAATGAATAACGACAAAACCTGCACGGCGATGTTTAACGTGTTAAATACACCACCCACAATTACCACTCAACCGGTCAGTCAGACAAAGAATCCCGGGGACACTGCAATCTTCACAGTCGTTGCCTCCGGAACGGCTCCTCTCTCCTATCAATGGAGAAAAGGAACGAGTCCTCTGTCCAATGGCGGAAAATATTCAGAAGTCGACACCGCCATGTTAACCATCACAGGCGTTGCGAACGCAGAAGAAGGAAACTATAACGTTGTGGTCACAAATATGGTTGGATCGGCAACCAGTAATGACGCAACTCTTTCTGTAAACGATCCACCTGTGCTCAACTGTCAACCGCCCAGTCAGACAAAGAATCCCGGGGAGACTGCAACCTTCTCGTGTACTGTTACGGGAGGAACTGGTCCTTTCACCTATCAATGGAGAAAAGGAACGACGGCTCTGTCTAATGGAGGAAAATACTCAGGAGTCAACACCCTCATATTAACTATCACCAATGTTACTAACATGGAGGAAGGAAACTACAACATTGTGGTCACTAACATGGTCGCTTCCATAGTAAGTAATGACATGTCTCTCACAGTAAACGATGCGCCCGTCATTATCACTCAACCGGTCAGTCAGACAAAAAATCCCGGCCAAAATGCAACCTTCACGGTCGCTGCTTCCGGCACTACTCCTCTCTCTTATCAATGGAGAAAAGGAACCAGTCCTCTGTCCAACGCAGGAAAATATTCGGGTGTCACAACCACTACGTTAACCATCACCAATGTCGCTGACGCGGAAGAAGGAAACTATAACTGTGTGGTCTCAAACATGGTTGGATCTGCAACAAGTAATG
>Ga0156235_132_pt1 | contig 61265 bp, 42 predicted proteins | sample RifCSPlowO2_12_FD_107882 | JGI IMG/M metagenome (GOLD analysis project Ga0156235, IMG submission 107882) | Omnitrophica bacterium RIFCSPLOWO2_12_FULL_44_17 | reverse complement strand
AATTGCCTTGATAACGATGGACGCATTTGCGAAACTCGTGAAGCGGAAGATGCTCCATCAATTGAGCAAAAATCGTTTTCCCTGTATTCATTGGCTGTTCCTTTCTTGCGTGAAGAACGGCCAAAGCGTACAGGCAATTTCAAATCGATTACAGCTATTTTGGATAACAACATATTGACCTTAAATAAGTTACAAAAAATGTATCATTCAACATTGGGACAGTAGTGATTTTGATTAACCTATTATCGAAAGAATGAAATGAGCACTAAACTAAAATTTCCTAAAGATTATCTTAATAAGATTATTTACGGTGATTGTTTAGAAGTAATGAAAACAATGCCGGACGAATCAATTGACTTGATCGTGACTTCTCCGCCTTACAACCTTAAGAATTCTACCGGAAACGGCATGAAGGATGGGCGTGGTGGCAAATGGTCTAGAGCAGCTTTAATTAATGGATACAGTCATCATGACGACTGTATGCCGCATGAAGAATATGTTGCATGGCAAATTAAGTGTCTGGACGAAATGTATAGGTTAATAGGAAATGATGGCGCGATCTTTTATAATCACAAATGGCGGGTACAAAATGGCTTGCTTCAAGACCGCCATGATATTGTCAGTAAATTCCCTGTGCGCCAGATAATCATTTGGAAAAGAAAGGGCGGTATTAATTTTAATGCGGGCTATTTCCTGCCTACTTACGAGGTTATATATCTGATTGCGAAGCCAGATTTTAAATTGGCGTCAAAAGCTAATGCCTATGGCGATGTATGGGAATTTACACAGGAAATGAAAAATGGGCATCCTGCCCCATTTCCAGTGTCTTTAATTCAGCGGATTATTTCATCGACAGATGGTCGTATAGTACTCGACCCATTTATGGGATCGGGAACGACAGCCGTTGTCGCGAGAGATCTTAAACGAAATTATATTGGCATTGATATTTCTCCGGAATATTGTCGTATGGCACGAGAGCGAATACGCTCAGGATACGCCTCCGTTGCTGAGGAGAAATGCTTAAAGTGCTAATTTTAATGGGCGAAGGTTGTTCGAGAATACTCGATTAAAAACGCTATCATTGCGATATGCCATAGCCCGATAAAAATTTAGGGTTGTGGCATTTTTTATAAAAATGAGGTCCCAAGGAAACTGATATGAGTGGCAAATATTTTGAACACGAAGAACTATTATCGCCCCCAGTAAAACGAGCGGCTTACAGTGATCGCACGGATTCATCTTTGAGAAAAACGAAAACGCCCCATAAAAGAGCGAGGGTTATATGAAAGAAATCAACATTTTCAAGTGGATCGATAATAAAGATTTTTGCTGAAAATAAAGATATTGGCCAGGAAATAAGATTAAAGGAAATTATGCCAAATCTTGAAAAAGAAGAGGAAATTATTTTAAATTTTGAAAAGATTGATAGAGCATCGCAATCATTTATTCATTCTTTGATCAGTGGCCCGATTAGAAAGTTTGGTGCAGACAAAACATTAAAACTTATTACTTTTAAATCATGTAGCAGCACGGTAAAAACAATGATTAATATTGTTTTAGATTATCTACAAGATGCTCTTCAAGATAATGAGTCAGAAAAAAAAGAATAGGCAGTGGGTGTGCCATGGCTTGTGCCACTGTTTGACACGTTAGCGGATAATTGTTAAACTACCCCTATTCCACTCCATCATTTGAAGCAAACTATAGTAACTGAAAGGTTTACAATGCAGGAAAGATTACTCGCGTTAACTTCATCCTTGAGCGAAGTTAAATCTAAACTTCAAGAGATACGGGGGTATCTTTGACCTGGACCGGCGTGAAGTAGAAATTGATGCGTTGAACCGGCAAATGGGAGAAGCTGGTTTCTGGGATAAACCTACCGAAGCGAAGGAAATCATTTCAAAACTGAAAATCTTGAAGCGGCTTGTGGATCCCTGGAAAAAAGTGGATCAGGAAACAAGGGATTTGGAAGAGCTTCTTACGATGATCGGCGAGGACGAAAGTTCTCTTGTTGAGCTTGAAACCAATTTGAGCAAAATCAAACATGAAGTCGATAACCTTGAGCTTCAACGGCTCCTCTCCGGCCCTTTAGACGGCAGTAATGCGATCATCAGTATTAATGCAGGCGCGGGCGGAACGGAATCCTGTGATTGGGCGCAGATGCTTCTTCGGATGTATATGAGATGGATTGAGAAGACCGGTTTTAAATTTCAGATGATTGATCTGCAAGCGGGTGAAGAAGCCGGAACGAAAAGTGCGACATTGCTGGTTGAAGGGCCTTACGCTTATGGTTATTTGAAATGCGAACGCGGCGTTCACCGGTTGGTGCGCATATCCCCGTTTGACGCGAATAAGCGCCGGCATACGTCATTTGCATCGCTTGATGTGATTGCAGAAATTGCGGATGACGTTGAATTTGAAATTGATGAGAACGAACTTCGAATTGATGTCTACCGAGCGGGCGGTGCGGGCGGTCAACATGTGAATAAAACGTCAAGCGCTGTCCGGTTGACACACGTTCCAACCGGCATCGTGGTGCAATGCCAGAATGAACGTTCGCAGCATCAAAATAAACAAGTGGCGATGAAAGTTTTGAAAGCCCGGCTCTATGAACGGAAGAGGGAAGAAGACGAGGCGAAGCTAAAAGAACATTACGGCGAGAAAAAAGAAATCGCATGGGGGTCGCAAATCCGCTCTTATGTATTCCACCCTTATACGATGGTGAAAGATCACCGGACTGACTGTGAAACATCGAACGGCCAAGCCGTGATGGATGGTGAGCTCGGCGAATTTATCGAAGCATATTTAAAATTTCAAGCAAAGGAACAATCGAAAAGTTAAAATTTGAGTTCTGCGCTTTTCTGTCATTCCCGTAAGCTTTAAGCGGGAATTCAGAAAAAATGCTGGATGCCCGCTTTCGCGGGCATGACACAAATAAAAAACGCCGTTACTTCAAAATGCTAAACAAACGCAGTTTCTTAATCCTAAACGCTATGAATGCTTTTATAATTTAAACAAACAGGATAAAAATATGTTAGAAAAGATACTCGGCGGCATACTGGGAGTTCTTCAAAAAATATTCGGTTCGCGGAATGAACGGATCCTGAAAGGTATTCGTCCGCTTGTAGTCCAAATCAACGCACTGGAACCCGAGATAAAAAATTTACCGGACGAAGCGTTGCGCGCGAAAACGGCAGAGTTCAAAAAACGCCTTACGGACGGAGCTACGCTTGATGATTTGCTTCCCGAAGCCTTTGCGGTTGTCAGGGAATCGGCGCGGCGAACGGTTAAAATGCGCCATTTCGATTCCCAGCTCATCGGCGGAATTGTGCTTCACCGCGGCATCATTTCGGAAATGGCGACCGGTGAAGGAAAGACGCTTGTCGCGACTCTTCCGCTTTATCTCAATGCGCTCACCGGAAACGGCGCGCATCTGGTAACGGTGAATGATTACCTTGCCAAACGCGATCGCAGCTGGATGGGGCCGATTTATGAATTCTTGGGATTGACTGTGGGTGTTATCCATCACGGGCTCGACACTACGGAGCGGCAAATTGCCTACGGCTCCGACATTACGTACGGGACGAATAATGAATTTGGATTTGATTATTTGCGCGACAACATGGTGGCGGATGCGCGCGACCGGGCGCAGCGAAAATTAAATTACGCCATTGTTGACGAGGTCGATTCGATTTTAATCGACGAAGCGAGAACCCCGCTTATTATTTCCGGTCCGGCGGAAGAATCGACGGATAAATATTATCGCGCCTTCCGTGCCGGGAAAGGGATGAAAGGTCTACAGGTGGTGACGGAGACGGAGCGGAAGGAAAAGGAAGCGGCCGGTACGAATGTCGGCGATTATGATTATATTGCGGAAGAAAAATCGCAGACGATTTCGCTCACGGAACAAGGCGAGGCAAAAGCCGCGAAATATATGAATGTTCCGAATCTCCACGAAATGGAAACCATTGAAGAGCGCCATCATGTGATTGCGGCACTCCGCGCGAAGGAATTTTTTAAGCGTGACACGGATTATTTAATTAAAGATGGGAAAGTGGTCATTGTTGATGAATTCACGGGACGAATGATGCCGGGGAGGCGTTGGTCGGACGGGCTTCATCAGGCGATCGAAGCGAAAGAAGGGATGGAAATCGAACGGGAAAACCAGACACTCGCGACGATTACCTTCCAAAATTATTTCCGCATGTATAAAAAGTTGGCAGGGATGACGGGAACGGCCGCTACCGAAGCGATGGAATTCGATAAAATCTATAAGTTGGATTTAGTGGTCATTCCGACTAACAGACCGCTGATTCGAGACGATCATCCGGATGTGATTTACCGGACCGAACGCGAAAAATTCAATGCCATCGTGGACGAGATTATTGAATTGCATGAGCAGGACCGTCCGGTGCTTGTCGGAACGGTTTCGATTCAAAAGTCCGAACATTTAAGCCAGCTGCTTGAGCGGCGCGGGCTTCCGCACACGGTGTTGAACGCGAAATATCACGAGAAAGAAGCCGAAATTATTGCGCGGGCCGGCCAGGAAAAAGCGATTACCATTGCGACTAATATGGCCGGACGCGGAACCGATATCGTGCTGGGCGAAGGCATTGCCGCAAAAGGCGGTTTGCATGTGGTCGGAACCGAGCGCCATGAAGCCCGCCGCATCGATAATCAGCTGCGCGGGCGAACCGGCCGGCAGGGAGATCCCGGTTCCTCACGGTTTTATCTTGCGCTTGAAGACGATTTGATGCGCATTTTCGGATCTGACCGGATTGCGGTGATTATGCAGAAGCTCGGCATGGAAGAAGGACAGGACATCCAGCATCCGCTTGTGTCGCGGGCAATTGAGACGGCGCAAAAACGGGTCGAAACGCACAATTTCGAAATCCGCAAACATCTGATCGAATATGATGACGTGATGAACCGGCAGCGCAGCATTATTTACGAAGAACGGAATAAAATTTTAGAAAGCCAGGATTTGTCGGCCCACGTTTTCGAAATGATCGAAAATTTAGTGGACGAAATTATTGTAAAATATATCAATCCCGATATCCGGGAAGAAGAGCGCGATGAAGAAGGGTTTAAAACGGCGATGCGCGCGAAATTCGGGATCGCGATCCAGGATGCATTTTTCTCGAGAGATTCCTTTGATGATTTCTGTGAAGATCTTCTGGAAACAATAAAAACACGGTATAACGAAAAATCGCAGCAAAACGGGCCGGAAGGAATGCTGTTTTTACAGCGTTATCTGCTGCTGAATGTGATTGACGGGAAGTGGAAAGAGCATCTTCACAGTATTGATGAATTGCGCGACGGAATTCAACTCCGGGCGTACGGCCAGAAAAATCCGCTCATTGAATACAAACAGGAATCTTTCGCGATGTTTGAAGAAATGGTGTCTTCGATCAAAAGTGAATTTGTCGAATATTTATTTAAAATCGAAGCCGTCCGGGGCGAACGGGTTAAGACGGCGATGAGTCAGGCTCAACAGGAATATGTGCATCCGGATGCTGCACAGGCAACGCTGCCGCCTACGCCGATTGTTGGCGTAGGTGAAACAGAGATACCATACGCTCCAGTCATAGGGTGGACAAAAGATCCGAAAACGAAGGACTCTCAAAGGGGTGGTGATTTGACTAAACCATTTCACCGCGATCAGCCGAAAGTCGGCCGGAATGATCCGTGTCCGTGCGGAAGCGGGAAAAAGTATAAAAAATGTTGCGGAACGTAAAACAGGGATGAGAGGCGAGGAATGAGGAGTCAGTTTGATTTCCTGTCATTCCCGCGAAAGCGGGAATCCAGAAACTATGGATCCCCGCTTACCCCGGAAAAATTGGGGCCGGCCCTTTCTTTTCCAAGGGAAGCATGCGGGGATGACAAAAGGTTTTATTTTCCACGTTTCTATTCTCCATTCCTCATTGTCTGATTACCATGTTCCTCGTCCTTCTCTCATCGATCTTCCTTATTCTTAGCTTTCCCAATTTTAATGTCTGGCCGCTTGCCTGGATTGCACTCGTGCCGGCTTTATTCAATGTCTCGCACGCAAAGTCCGGGTGGAAAGCGTTTTTGCAATTTTATCTAATCGGTTTTATATTTTACTTTGCATCCATGGAATGGCTCCGTCACGTATCGCATGTGGGATGGTTTTTTGTCGCGGGTTTGATGGGCTTTTATTACGGCGTGTTTGGAATCGCCGCACACTCGCTTTTAAAACGGAAGCATGATTTGCCCGCACTTTTTGCGCTGCCTGCGCTTTGGTGTTTTCTCGAATATGTGCGTACGGAAATTCCGGTCTGGGGCTTTGGCTGGAATTTGCTGGCGTATACTCAGGCAGCCAATCCGAAAGTTTCGTTTCTTGCATCATTCGCCGGGGCGTATGGAATTTCAGCGTTAATTGTTTTATCGAATGTGACCTTTTTGATTGTCATCAAATTTCTTGCCGAGCGGTCTTCCCGGAATTTCATCAATACCTTTTTCGCTATGGTGATTTTTGCATCCATCGCCGGTGGCTCTTATTATTTTGGAATGAAATACGGAGAAATCGCAAAGCCTACGGGGCAAGTCCGGCTTGGTGTAGTGCAGGGCAATATTCCGCAGTATGAAAAATGGGATTCGTTGCGGAAGATGGCGATTATCGAAAAATATAATAGTTTGTCACGGTTCATACAGGGCGGGCCGGATTTAATCATTTGGCCGGAAGCGGCTTTTCCGGGTTTTTTCAATTACGATCTTGACGGGACACTCGTTTTTCAGCTTGTGAGTGAACTTAAAACGCCGCTTCTTATCGGTGCGCCGCATCTTGAAGCGCTTCGCGAAGGGATCACGATGGTGGATTCGAATACAAAAGTATACAACAGCGCGTATTTAATCGACGAATCCCGCTCGTTCGGAAATCGTTATGACAAAATCCGCCTTGTTCCGTTCGGAGAATTTATCCCATGGCAAAATCTGTTTCGTTTATTTGGCCTGGATATTGTTGCGCATTCGCTTGGGGTCAGTGATTTTACCGCCGGCCGGGAGATGAAAGTATTTAACCTTAAAAATAAATATCCGTTCGCATCGCTCATTTGTTTTGAAGATACGTTTCCGTCGCTTGCACGGCTTGCCGTCAAAAAAGGAGCTAAATTTTTAGTCGTGATCACAAACGATGCATGGTTTTCTGTGAGTGCCGCGCCTTATCAACATTTGCAGGCTTCGGTTTTTCGCGCGATCGAAAACGGCGTGCCGGTTGTGCGGGCAGCCAATACGGGAATCTCTGCTTTTATCGATGCCGAGGGGCGTGTGCTTGACCGGGTGAAGGATCAGGGCGACCACGATATTTTTATAGCGGGCGGTTTGTCGCGGATCATTGAAATTTCCGATCAAAAAACGATTTATCAGCGCTGGGGCTATTATTTCCCGTGGATTTGTTTGGCTTTGTTTTGTTTTATTTTTTGGGGAAGAAACATTTCCGGGAAAATCAAAAAATCTTTGCCGTGTATCGTTTTATTTTCATTCATATTAATAAAATCTGCCGCGGGTGAGACGGCGGAATCTGAGGGGTGGACAGTGACTGCCGGTGACCATTTTGAAGTGCTTCAAAAGAAAGAAAACCCGGCGGTTGCCAATGAGATATTAACGGGCGCCGAGGAACGGTTTAAACGAATTGTGAGCCAGGTGAGTTATGATACCCCTTTGAGGAGCTGGGCGGAAACGAATCGTGTAAAAATTCAAATTTATGATTCAAAGGAAGATTTTATAAAAGAAAAAAAGGCGCCAGATTGGTCTTCGGGGCTTGCGGATTATGACTGGCGGACGATTTCGTCCTACCGGGGCGCCTCCGGATTTTTAAATTCTGTGCTTCCGCATGAAATCGCTCATTTGGTTTTATTTGATATGACCGACCGGCATCAAAATGTGCCTAAGTGGTTGCACGAAGGATTTGCGCTTTCTCAGGAAGACCGGATCAGAGGGGAACTCGGGTATGGTTTAAAGGATGCCGCGGCAAAAGGGTATTTGCTTCCGCTAAAAATGCTGACAATTGTTAACCCGGCCGAACAGGATCGCGGAGGTGCGGTGACGTATTATTCCGAGGCTCAGGCGTTTGTGCGATTCCTGATCGACGGATACGGGCCAAGCCGGTTTCATGAATTTATTATCAATTTGAAAAATGGGAAAAGTTTTGAAGAATCGGTTGAGCGGGCCTACAAAGGAGTTTTTTCCGATACGTCCAAGCTCGAGGAACAATTCTTTCAAAAGATAAAAAGTTTAAACAAGTGACGGATGAAGCTGTTTATTACGACGAAACCCAATTCGAAAGTGATTAAAGTTGAGAAAACCGATGAGACACATTATCGCGTTTTTGTGAAGGCGCCGCCGGCGGAAGGCAAAGCGAATCAAGCCGTCATTGAAGCGCTGAGCGAATATTTTGACATCCCCAAAATGCGTATTCATATCCTTTCAGGCCATACCTCAAAAAGTAAAGTTTTCGACATCAGATGATAGGAATTACAAAAAACTCTGCAACTTATTCATTCTAAAAGACTTAAATAGCTTTCCTTGATTTGCATATTAAGATAACGGATGGTATACTTTATAAAACCTTATATTAAGTTAAATCCGATTGGTTTTTGTGTTTGTTTAGTGCTTTGAAGCGATTATCAAATAAGTGGGCATCTGTTTTTTTGTCATTCCCGCGAAAGCGGGAATCCAGAAACTGTGGATGCCCGCTTACAGCACGGCGGAGCAGTGCTGCTTCGCTGCATGCGGGCATGACACTACCCTGGCGTGCGTGTTCGCCACTTTAAAACGCTAAATAGACACTGATTTTGTTAGCCTGGATTAGTCTAATTCCAATCTTCATGAAAGAGGTCAGAAAAACAACTGAATGTATAAAAGCAGGGGGAAACTTTTATATCTTAAGGGAATCTCTTTATTTCTTCTTATTCCATTTATCGCAACCAGCCTGTTGATTGCGCCTCCGGCAACTCATGCCGAGATAGTTACCAACCCGGTAAGCACTCCATCCGCTTTTAATCCGACGACTGTTCGCATTCCAAATGACTTGGGAGAAATCACAGACCGATTCCTTGGAAAAAATAATCAAGCCATTGTTTTAATTCAAGATGCACATGCTGTCCCCGATGCCCAGCGCCACATCCAACAATTGATTGAGTTTATCCAAAAAAATTATGGAATTAATCGCGTAGCTCTTGAAGGCGCATCACGCCCGCTGGATCCTTCGATTTTCAGAAGTTTTCCGGATCAATCCATGGTGAAACAGCTTTTTGACCGGTATGTTGAACAAGGTGAGTTGCCGGGAAGTGTTTCAGCTGCCGTGCTCAATCAAAACCCGGCGGATTTTATCGGAGTGGAAGATTGGAATTTGTACAGCGAAGGAATTCGGTTGTACAGGGAAGCGATGGAAAACGAACCGGCGATTTTGAAAGAAATGACGGATCGAAAAACGGGGCTCGGCGAAAAGAAAAAAACAACTTATTCGAAAGCACTTTTCGATATTGATGCTGTACTTAACCGTTTTGATGAAAATAAATCCGATTTATTTTCATTGCTGAAGAAATTATCCGGTGTAAAACCTCCGGAGCCGGATTCGAAAATTGCAGCGCTTCTTTTAACGGAAAGTAAAATTCAAAATGATTCGGTAAAAAAAATAAATGATTTAGCGAATCAGATTCAAATGTTTCTAAAAAGTCCTCAGTCATCGAATGTCGTCAAAGAAGAACGGATCAAATTCAATCAGGCGTTCCAGCAATATCAAACATCTCAGATTACAATCCAGGCCTTTTCGCTCACGGTAAAAGAGTTTATTGATCACTCAAAGCCGCCGTTTGTTTTTCCGACGGAATTGTCGGATGCTGCGAACCTTCAACAAAGAGTCAGGGACATCAAAGGCGCTGAATTTTTTAAGGAGCTCGAAAGTTATTCGGAGGTAGTCGTGAAAAGCCTGATTCGAAATGAAGGAGAAAAAGCACTCTATGAGGAAAGCCGTCAATTGCGGTTGTTTGAGCGTCTTGCGAAGTTGGAACTTTCCCGGGACGAGTGGGAAGAAGTGAAGGTAGGGGTGAATCTGCGTGTTAATAAAAAGGGGACAGGTTCTGAATTAGATGAGGCAGAACCTGTCCCCTTTTTATTTTTACTAAACGCCGATTTTCAACCGAACATCGAATTTTACCAAAACGCTGAAGCGCGCGAGCAGGCGATGTTTGGGAATTTGCGGAAGTGCTTGGATGGAGGGTCACGAGACACGAGACAAGGGGCACGTAAAGATAATCTGCGTGTCTCTTCTCCCGTGTCTCTTGTCTCATTGAGTGCCAGCATTTTCCTCTCCGGCGGTTTTCACACGAATGGCATGACAAAGCGTCTGAAGGAAAACGGTATTTCTTATGTTTTAGTTCAGCCGAAAATCAATTCAGCACCCGAAAAAACATCTTACCGTGATCATATGCGCGGCGAGGTGTCGTGGAAGAAGTATTTCAAGAGCCAGAACGGGCAAGTGAATTTGTATGACGCATTTGTGCGGGGGGTACGGGACGAGTTGTTGAATGTAGGGGCGAACCCGCGTGTTCGCCCAATATCGATAAATGAAGGGCAGACACATGGGTCTGCCCCTACGCATTATTTGCTCAAACACTGGCGTGACCAAATCATTCGCAACCTTTCTGACCGGGGCGAAATCGTACAAGCAAATCAGTATACGCGTTTTCTGGATGAACTCGATCACGAAAAATCTTCAGGGTTGCTTCTGAACCAAAAATGGTTGAAGAATGTCGATCGATTTATTTCGCAATTAAAGCAGCTTGAAATGAATCGTGCGCTCACCGTCAAGAATGTTTTAAACCTCCTCAAACCATCCACCATTCCCGCCTGGTCGACCGCGCCCGCGATGCTCTCGCCAGGTTCTCGTTTGGCGATGGAAGAGAAAAACGGTGTTTTTGTTCCTACATTGCTATCGACTTCCCGAGCAGAGATACGCAATATGGTTCTGTCGGTACAGAGAATTCTCGATACGATCAAGGCGGTTCAATCTGAAAAGACGGGTAGGCGCATGATCCGAATCTCTGCCGAAGAAGTTGCCGATCGGCTGGGAGTAGATCCTAAGACGGTGCGTAAATATGTAAAAGATCATCCGAGGCCCGACAATTACGGATTATACCAGCGGAAATTTGTCGATTATCCGCAGGCGGAAATAACATTGAAAAGCATTGTCGATCAACTATTGAGAGAAAAGAAAACCGTTTCGTTGGCGGATCTTGCGGCACGGCCGGAAGTCCAAAGCTTGGGTTTGACGCTTCATGTTTTGGAAAGATCTTTTAAACCCAAATTAGCCAGTTGGGGTGTCCGGGCATATGGTGAACAGCATGTCCTCGGCACCAAAGTAGAAAGATTTCTCCGGTTTATTGAACAGTTTTTGCCTGAAGAACGTACTGATGTTATTACGTTTGTGATTTATTTGCGTGATCAACTCGAAATTAATTTTGCCCAAGAATATGCTTTGATTCATTTAATCCTCTTTGCCGGGACAAACAAGAACCGGCCGGCGGATATTTTGCGGCCGTTGGGGCTGAGTTCCGAGCCATATTTGATGAATTTGCTTTATGGAACTCGGAAGAAACAGAGACGCCGAGGAGCTTTTTTTGTGGTTGCCGACCAGCCCGAGATTCAAAAGTTTATGCAGGACCACAAGCCGCTTCCCGAAGAACAAATCAAGCGACTTATGAGGTTGTTGGAAATCAGAGGCAGAGAAATTCCGGTTCTTCATGTGAAAGTCCGCCGTAAAGAACAATCTGAAGAAGGGATTGCCAAGGCGCTGAATGCGTCTCAAAAAATTAAAATTATCAACGAAGTATTAAAAGGTTCAAGCTATAAAACGATCGCTGAGAACCTTCCTTCGATTGTTGGCGATTTAAGTCTGGGAGAGAGCACGCCCTCAACGATTGCGACATTTCTCAAACGGGAAGAGAAAAGCTACGAAATACGCGGGGCGATTCCGACTCTCATTTCAGCCTTCAAGGATACCGGTGCAATCATTGGCGGCCGTTTTAACGCTCCCTCATTGACTGGATTTTTACGTGAAGCCGGCACGATCTACCGTTCGGCTGCTGCGCAGATTAGCTCTGATCGTCAAAAGCTTGTTCCCGAGAGGATTTTGGAAGCGCTTCGGATTCTTGAACGCAATAAAACCCCGCTTGCGCATTTTTTAAAAGCTTTTTCCGAATATACCGCCCAAAAAGGATATGCGTTTGATATTGATGTGGCCTTTTATCCGGCTTCTGTGAGAGAGGCGCCTCTGACGGATTTGGAATTAGCGGAAGAAATCGCGGCCTATTTTTCCAGTTTTGTATATCCGGTCACAAAACAACACGCGGAATTTATGGACGCGATGCTGTATATGTTACAACCGTTTCGGAGTCATTATTATTTTTCGATTGAAGAAGCGACCGGATTTTTCGCGAATGTGTATCGACAGATCGGCTCATCCGATATCCAAGCGCTCTGGGGACAGCTGCTCGGTGATTTTGCGCGGGGCGGAAAACAGATTTATAATCCTCGGTTGCGTTACACGCGTCTTCTGTATCCGAGATTTTTGAAAGAAGTTTTCCCGCGAATGGAAATCCTTTCGGCGGAAAGAATATCTGAACTCGGAAAAGGTTCAAAGCGCGGGAGATTTTTTGTAGAGGAAACACGACAATACGATTTCGGCTATTTGCTGGAAAAATACGGGGAGTATCGTCAAAACACGTATCGGGTCGAGCGGCTCGTGAGTGATTTTTTTAGCAAGACTTCAGTGGAAGCGGTCGCAAAAAGATGGCATATTAATTTAAACGATATGGATTTAATTTGGGAAGCAGTCGTAGAAGCGGCGTGGGATTATGATCCGACGAGGCTTCGGGACGGGAAACCTATTTCCTTTCCTACAGTGGCGACGCGATATATTATCAATAAACGGAATAAATTATATAAAAAGTTGCAGCCTTTGCCGAGTTTTACTTTTGATGAGAACGGCCGGGCGGTAGAACTTTTGGAAAATGCAGATCCGATTACGACACCGCTCTCTATTCTAGCCGATGATCCTAAAATTCAAGATAGGGTTGCCGAAATTAAGGACGTGCTATCCTCTTTTGATCCGACCGAACAGGCGATCTTTCAATTGGCTAATGGGCTTGATCCCGATTTTCCAGAACTCCTTTCAAACACAGACGTCGCGACAGTTCTCTATGAAAGAAAGCTTAAATCCAAGGTTGTGTCACCTCAGGCAATTGATCAAGTGAGACGGCGCGTGACGGACCATGTCATTAAGTTGATTAATGTGCCCGATCCTGCACTGCTCGAGCAGTGGGCCAATTTCATGAAAAATCCAAAAGCGTATGCACAAGCACCCGATTCAATCCGGCGGGAAGTTGAAAATGGTGTTATCTCGGTGATTCAAGGCATTTCGCTAAAGAACTATTCTATTCCGGACGGGCGGCCCGTTGTGCTCAGGATTGTTCATTCAGAAAGCAATGTGGGGGTGGATCGTGATCATTATGTCATTGTGGAAGTCAGCTATCATGGAAAAACAGAAGGCGCGACGATCTTGAAGTTGGCGAACAATGGTAATTTAATTGCCCAGGTGAGGAAGAATTCATACAAAGAAGCGGAAGCGTTTTTAACGGGACATTTTTTTGATTTAGAAAAAGCCATGGCTCAGGAGCGGGAAAATGGGAACGGAGATAATGGCGGAAGGTCCGAAGCGCGTTCTCAAAAATTACCAACCGGCATCGAATCCATCACCGGTCGGCCGGCGCGAAAATATCCCGAAAAGCCGCTTGCGGTGATCATTGACGTGCACGGAACGCTGCTTACACCGACCTGGCGGAAAGAATGTGAAATGCTTTACCGGAGACTTGTGAAGGATGATGAAGCGGCTGCGAAAGTATGGGTGAAAGAAAATACGATTCATGTTCCCGATCAGGCCATTATTGATTCGATTGCGCGGTTGTCCGGCGTTTCCGAAGAAAAAATCAAAGAAGAACAGGGGCTCATTCGCGAACAAATGCGGTATATTTACGCGCCGCCGGCGAAAGAAGGTGCTCTTGAAATGGTCCGAGCTCTTGCCGAGAAAAAAGTTCCGATCATTGTGGTCAGCAATTCAGAACGGTCCGTCGTGATTCATCAGTTAAAGGAAGCGGGATTTTTAAAATACATCCCGGAAGAACAAATTATTTGCCGGGATGATATGGTCCTTTCAAAAGCCCGGCGGATACCGTATGGCCGGAAGATCCGCGCCGCAGCCATTGACAGCCTCAAATCTCAGTTTCCGGCATATGAATTCGTTCAATTTGACGATTGGTTGATGGGGATTCAGGCGGTGAAGAAAATAGATGGCGCAACATTTGGCATGCCGCAGGGCATTCCCGGAACGAAAGAATACGAAACGAACCGCCGCAAGCTGATTGAAACCGGGGTCGATTTTATTATTGACGGATGGTTGCAGAAAGATGAAATCCTGAAACTTCTTGATATCCGGGAAGACGTTCAATCGAAAGAATATATCGTTCCGGTCTCGGAAGGGAAAGCGCGGGAAATTCCGGTGATTTTGCCGGCACATCGCGAAGGCGGGCTTGGGCTGCATATTAATGTCAGCGATGACTTGAAAACCATCACTTATTCGGAGGTGACGGACGATTCGCGTGTCTATCGACGGGACGGTTCTGTGGATTATGGCGAGCTGGAGTTGAGAAAAATCGCATCATTTCCAAGTTCTTATTTGCTTTCTCCGATGAAATGGATTGACAAACATTTGACGACGGAACAAAAAGCGACTATTCAACGGATTTGGCCGCAGAATAAACGATATACCCGTTACCGGGGAATTACGGTTTCGTGGGACGCGGATGTTGACAAAGATGTTTGGACGACGAATATTGACACGGTTTTTCTTCACAAGCGGCTTGAAGATTCGGGGCTTTTGAGAAGCGTGAATATTAAACGTGCCGGTGAAATCGGTGTCGGCGGCGGTCATGGCGCGACAATGCTTGGGCTTCGGATTCCGAATCTCAAAGAGTTGATTATGACGGATATCAGTATGTATGCGCTTCGGACTTCGAAACGGAATGCGCTGCCTTATCTGACCAATATATCGCGGCGTGGGCCGCCGGTCCGGCTTCGGACGTATCTCGGCAAAGGACTTGAAACAATTGAAGATTATATAGATCTATTAATGATTAACCCGCCTTACATTCCGACTTCGCCTTATGAAACCCGCCCGCACACAGATCCCTACCGGGGAACCGGACTGATTCGTGAAGTATTGTCAAAAGGAATTGAAAAATTAAATCCCCGCAATTCCGACGCGAGCCTCATCATCAATATCAGCTCACTCGCACAGAAAGATTTTGACAAATATGTTGAGGAGTTTGGTAGCCGGCTTGAGATCGAAAAAGTCGGTGAGCCGCTTGAAGTGCCGCTCAAAATCCGGTCTATTGACCAACGATGGAAAGATTGGCTGGTGCATGAAGGATTGTTGAGATTTGATCCGGCTGCCGGCGAAGATCAGGAAGCCTATTGGCATACCCTTCAAGTGTACCGGATCCGTCCGAAGGCCGGTGCCGTGAAGACGTGGTCGGCCCGGGAAAAAGATAAAGTGGAGAGCCGGATTTATTCGGACACTGAAACGCTGGTCAGCACATTCCGGCCGTTTTTAAATGAAACAAAAAACCAACAGGAAGACCGATTACGTCGGATGTTCCCGGAACTCCATGGTTATCTATTCCAGAAACCGGAAGAAATGAATTTTGACTCTCAAGAAGCGCCCGTTACGGAGGAAAGAAACCTCTCGCTTGTGAAACATATTTTTGAACGGGGGTTTTCGCATAAATTACTCGGCTTGGAAAAACAGGACATCCGGCTTTTTCAAGCCCCGCCCGGTTTTTCAGAATCGGATTTTAATTCTATCGCAGACATGGTTGCTCGCGCAGACAAAGCCGGCCTGCTTCCTTATTTGCGGGCTGCGCTGCTTTATCACGATATCTCGAAATCCAACGCGCACAGACTAAAAGCCGAATGGTCGGAAATCGAAGGCATTGATTTCCAAATTCCGAACAAAGCGGCGGCAATGATTTTACGGAATCTTGCGGGACGCCACACGTTTCGCAAGGGCCTTTTCGAAAATATTCCGGTGTTTGACCGGCACCCGCATCGAGAAATTCTAAATGAATTTTTCTACCGCGTGATGGAGACGCGCGGGTTCCCCGGACAATGGATCCGAGGCGAAATTACTTATGATTTATTCCAAGATTTTACGGATTGGATCCGGGCGAATTTTTCTGAACTGGCGCAGGCGCTTGGCACGGAAGGTGACGCGGTGCCGGCGGCGAAACGAATTTCAGAAATTGTCTATCTGTTTAATTTTATTGATACGGCAAGCGTCCGAGACGATTTGATGACGCGCGAATTGAATCGGAAGTTTCAAACTGTTTTCGATCGATTTGAAAACGTAATTACGCCGCATGACGGGAAGTTTGAGACGAATTGGCCTGATGTGTTTGATCACGAGTGGAACGGGTTAATCGATGACGCAAGTCGCCGGGCCTATTTGAAAGATCGGCTGGGCCGTTTCCGCAAAGACAGACGGGATTTGGGAGAGCCGGTGACTAACGTTGATGAAGTGATCGACCATCTTTCTCCAAAGGCGCTCCGGACATTGACCGATGGCCTGATCCATTTCCAGGGCTGGTATGTCGAGAATGCGACCTTTGAGCTTTCAGCCGAGGCGATGATCAAATTGATTTCACTCGCTCTTGCGCTTGCGAAACGGAAAGGGCTGGATACGAGCAAGCTTTTTAATATCACGTTCTTCAAATTAATGCACGAACTTGCCAGCGGGCGGCATCAGTTTGATCCTTATAAAGCGCGAATGGTAGAGGCGGTTTTGAGCAAGATCAGTTTGGAAGAGATCATTTTAAATCCCGAGGCCGTCCGGCCGTTTGATCTCGAAGATCAAACTGAAGGTGTCCGGCCGATGTTCGGCGCGGTGAGCATGGTGTTGGACGGCGAAAAAGCGATTTCGTTTGATTTCGAGTTTAACAACGAAGCAAAAAACCTGCTTTCGCTCGTGCATCAATACGAAACGAGCGATTCCGTCAAATTTCACAATGCCCTGAAATTACTCCTCGATAGTTATGGCATCCGGAAGGACAATTTCGACCGCGTTCAAAATGAAGCGTTGTATTTGTCGGCTATGGCCGGCGCGAAATCGGATAAAGCCCGGATTCTTTCCTACGGAAAAGGGCCGGATTGGGTGGATATCGGGCCGGGGGAAGGTTCGACGCTGGAACTTGCGGAAGCGTTGAAAAAAGAGAAAGGGATTCAGAGAATTATCGGCGTTGATATTTCGGATGAAGCCGTTGAGGCGTTGCGCGAGAAGGTGAAGCTAAAAAGATTGACGGCCGAAATCGTAAAGGGAGATGCGACGCAATTGAGACAAGTTTTGCGCGAACTCGGAATGTCGCAAGCGAATACGATTGTTTTTTCGGCGCTCTTGCACGAGGTTTTCAGTTATGTGGTCAAGGATGGACGAAAATTCAATATCGAATCGGTGAAAGATCTTTTGCGAGCGGCGCTGGATGTCTTGGCGCCGGGCGGACGTATTTTGTTGCGAGACGGTGTCATTCCTGAAAACGGTGAAGAATTTCAGGTGATGGAACTTCGCGGGAAACAAAACAAAGAGGTGTTTGATTATTATGTGAAAAATTTCGAAGGCCGGGATTTGTCGCATGCCTACGAAATCGTTGAAGATAACACGGCGAATGAATTCTGGAAAATCCGGATGCGCCGGAAAGATATGATGGAATTCATGTTTACGCTAACCTGGTGCTACCGGCCGCAGTTTGACCCGAGCAGCTTGCCGTATGAAATCAGGGAGCAGTACGGTGTGGAGACGCGTTCCGAATATATCCAGCTGTTTAAAGATTTGGCGAAAGAATTAGGACTTTCAATCAAGGAAGTCCCGGTTCCGGCGGACGAGCAGGAATATATTCAGCAAGGTTACATCGACAACTTGAAAGGAAAAGTTCGGATTTTGGATGCAAACGGCCGGGAAGTGCCCTATCCGGCGAGCAACATGATGATTGTGATTGAAAAAACCGGCAGTCTGACAAAGGGAGATGTCCGTTCTGAAGCGCGGGCGAAAAGCGCGTCTCCGGCCGGGCCCATGGAAAATCAAGCCCGAGATTTTTTCCGGAAGGAGCCCAATTTAAATCGAACAATAGAAATATTGGATTTTATTACGGCGGAATATGGATATCAGACCTGGAAACGGATCTATGATGCAATAAAATCGGACGCAGGCAATTCCCGGTACGACTGGGCCGGCGAGTTTTTCACTCAGAGCAGTTTCGTTGAATTAAGAGAGCTGTTTGCGGAGGATCAACTGATCCGGTATTGGCCCGAACTCGAGCGGCTTGCCACGTCTACAGGCGTTTATGCGACACGGATTTTTCATTATATGCTTCCTCTTTTTTCCGGTTCTGTTCATTCTCTTGCGGACATAAAACGGACCGTGGACGATATTATAGAATTTTACAAAGGCACTCCGAAAACGGAGGGGACGTTTATTCTCTTTTTGTGTGAACATGTGAAGGATTCATTGTCATCGGACCAATTTCTTGCTCTGTGGCCGACGGTGAAAAAAGTAGCAATAGCTTCGGGCCGAAACGCAAACAAGCTGTTGGGCCCGGGAGGAAGTTTCTGGTATTTGAAAAAACTATTTACTGCGGAGCAACTTGATGATTTTCAAGACGGCATCGCCGAATGGGCATCGAAAGGCGATGAAGAATGGGCGGATGCTTATCTGACTTATGGCCTGCCGAATATCAGGCACATTATTCGTGACAGTAAAAGTTTGGCACAAGCCAGCGCTGCTTTATATTCCTTATGGCAGAAGGGCAGCTCTATATTGCGGCTGCCGCTCTTGAGGGATGGCCTCAGGGAAAGCCGAAACCAGATTCGATCTGTTCAGGATCTTTTGCGTGTGGGGAAAAAATTACGGGATGAATTTGAAAAAAACCAGAATGAATATTTGTATTCTATTAGTGGAATAGTACGACCAACGGTGATGGAAAATCTTCGTGTCCCAGAATTTACCATCGAGAATAGAAAATCGAAGCTGCTCCGCAAAACTGTGCTCGAAAGGACGAAAGCGTCCGGCATTTTTCGTACAAATGTTTTCGATCAGACTTTCACGGAACAAGAGGCTATGTGGCGGGCAATCGAACAAAAGAAGGTGATTGCACTTGATTTGAGCCAAACCCGAAGCTGGTCCGTGACGGACCTCCATGACATGAGGATCCGATTGCAAGCATTTGGGCGAAGATTGGAAGCTTATCATGAGATACCTTTGTCTGACGAATTGAGGGAACTGTTGGGGAATGCATTTCTGCACGGCAATAATATCAATCTCGAATTACCGATTTATATCTATTTTGTGCTGAATAAGAAGAAAAAAATCGTTGAGATTCGCGTGTTTGATGCCGGCGAAGTGCCCTCTCAAGCGGAGTTGAAAGATGATAACCATAAATTATTTGGAGGGGCTCATCGCGGTATTTCTGTTTTTATCGAAGGAGGACAGGCTGCAAGCGGGATCAAATGGCATTACGAACGACGCCCAATAAAGATGCCGAAATCAAGTAATCTTTTGGGAAGCGAAGTCATCATTTCTCGTGCCGAAGCGCGCCACATTAAAAATAATGCCAATGAGGATCAAGATCAAGGCGCGCAAGTGTCCTCGATACGGTCACAAGGGAATGTATCGAGGGCCGAGCTGCCCCGCGCTGAACTGCGCGGGACTGCTTCGGCTTCGCGCCCAGCCGTCGCGAAGTCCGAGCTGCGCCGCATTCGCGGAAATGAATTGTCGCGGTATCAATTAAATCGGTTGTTAAGAAAACGAGGCGGGAATTTGAAGTTGGTTGGAAGTGATTATGATGTCAGCGGTGTGACGGTTCTAAATTGGATTCGGCAATTTAAATTGAAAAAAGAAGCGAAACAATATCGCAGAGAAAGGATCCGATTCAAGGCGCTTCTCCGAAAACATCATGCAAATTTGCTCGCGATGTCAAAGCCGTTAAAAATTTCCACATCCATGGTGTGGAAGCGTATTCGAAATTATGAATTTGAAGATTTCGCCAATCATATTAGGCAAGCTTATCAAAAGCAGCTTTCCCGGAAGTTGAACGCGAAAACGATTGCGAAAATTAAAGGGTTGTTAGAAGAGCACAAAGAAAAATTAAAAGGTCTGAATATTTCGCAAGCCGCATTGGAAATCGGAGTGACTCCGTCGGGATTGTGGCGTTATTTTAATCGCATGACAGAAAAGGAGCGGAATCGCGAATTCAAACGCTACGGCATTGTCGTCGGCGGAGCATCGATATCCAAAATCGGGCGGATTCTGATGCAATTGGGCCGGAGGAAATTGAGCGGGTTGACTGATATTGAAGTTTCGGGCTTAAGCGACGAATTTACGTTCGAGGGATTGATCAATTATTTAGACAGGCATTCCGAAGAAGTTTCTTTCTACGGGATTATTCTTACAACAACAGAACGAGTTCAAGTTGATGTCGGAAATCTTTTGGCGGAAAAAGGCAAAGCCATTTTAGACTTTATGAGTATCTATGAAGTGGCCGAGGAAATCGGCCTGCCGTATCAAAAAGTCAAAAAATATTTTGATGAACATCCTGCTTTGTACGGGAAATACGGAATTCTGGAGCGGGGGAGCAAAATTGCAACACGTTTGCGGGAACGGGCAAAACATTGGCGGCGGCCGCATTCGATTGAAGAAGCCGCCAAAGCGCTTGATGTCACGGTCCTCGGATTAAAATTTTTCTTGGCTCAGCATCCGCGTGTGTACCGGAAGTTTGGAATCCAACGTTCTGAAGCACGGAGCCTGGAAGTGCTGGAACTTGAAAGCGATGTGGAAGAAACCGCGACGCGGCCTTATGCCCAACAACAGAAAAAGATGACCGACATCATCGTAAGGGATATTGAAAAGTCGCAAGGGCCGGAAGTTGCGCGGCAATTTAGGGAGGAATTTAAATCGGCGCGCGAAGCATATTTAAAGACGATAGAGGCAGGAAATGCAACCGCCCAGACCATGATCGATTACTACGGTGTTTTTAAAGGCCGGTTGAGGATGGAGCATTTCGAAGAGTTAAGCAGTTCATGGGAAATTAATCCCAATTATTTGAAAACTCTTCGGCTGATCAAAAAACAAAGCGGAACAAAGAAAATTAAATTGAAATTTATTGCAAGAGGATTTGTTCAGCCCTTTCGAATGTTCTTTGACCGGAAGGATATTTCAGCAATGCTTGCGGATTTAGGAATTGATTCTCGGGAGATCGAAATCGTGGGCAACAAGCTTGTCATGCGAGATGGAGTTTTCACGGGCGAGATAGAGCAACCCATTGTTTTCAATGAAGTCGATTTTACAACGGGAGACAAAATTTTTCTCGGAGATGTAAGAGATCAAGCCTATTACGGATTTAAGCATCTCATCGATGTGAATGTAGAAAATCTGGATCATTTAGTCCGGCAAGTTGTCGGACAATATTTAGAAGAGCAGCCGCCAAGTATTGGGGAACCAGTTAACCGTGCTGAAGTAAGGAATGTAAGCATGACGGCGTTGCCGGAACTTGAAAACTCAAAGCTTGTTGACGAGAGACACTCAAGAGATAGTGGCGATCGTCAAATCAAGTTAACTACGGATTTTCATTTTGAAACTTTTGTTGTAGATGCTCGAATGGGCCGGCGGACGCCGGTGACTGCGCGACTCATTCCTATTGAAGAATACGATCGTTTTTACGAAGGGCTCCCCTATGAACCGCCAAAACAGGAAAGACAAATCAATAGAGGCATCATTTCTTTGGAATCGTTATCGGCAGACCGAAAAAGAAGAGTGGAAGGACATTTTATATATACATTAAGTTCGTTTGACGGTCATGCGTCGTTAGAAATTACAAATTTCGTTGTGCGCGACGGCAACAAAAAGGTTGCCGGCAAAACCCGGGACTTTAAATATGTGGGCACCAGATTGATTCAGATAGCGGTCATGCTGAGCCGAAGCAACAAAAAAACCCGGGGAGCGATTCATCTTTCATCTCTGCAGGAGAATCTCAATGCCTATCGGTTTTATCATTCATTCCGAACCTATGGATTCAGGGAACGCGCAAGAACAGAAAAAAGGGTTGATTGGTCTTTGGAGGCAGATCAAGCCCTACGATTCATTCGCCACCTTGATTTATTGATGAGAGTCAATGCCTATAAAAAAGGAAAAAAGCGAGCTCTGGTTCCGGTTGTCTCCCGTGCCGAAGTTCGCATCAACGCAACTGATCGAAACCGTTTATCAATAAAAAGCGAACGAGAGTCCTCGATACTGTCACAGGGGAATGTATTGAGGACCGAAGCGCGCAAGACAGAAAATATTTTACCGGACAGTGAAACGGGGACGATTAGCGATGCTCAATCTGTGGAGCAAAAACTGGATGCCGGGAGGAATTTCCAAACCTATTTTTACGATCAATTATTACTGCTCGACAATAGAGAAAAGTTATCTTCTTTTGTCCGTCTGGCCGATGAACGGTATCGAAATTATTGGATAAATGATGTAGGAGATGTTAATCGGGGAGTCGATCTATTTCAGAAAAAACTGGCACGAGGAAACGCAAAAGTTCTGATTACGTTTAAAGGGGATGAAGCGGTTGGCCTGCTTGAATACTCGTTCAGCAAATGGAACCGCACCAAAGCAATCAGCCAGGGGATTTATGTTTCTTTAACTCATCGGCGGGAAGGGATCGCGCCGCACCTTTATCTGGAATTATTCCGGTATCTGAAATCAATCGGCATCAAAACCTATTTGATCCGGGTCCGGAATACAGCGCTTGCCCAAACATTTCACAGAAAATTTATCAATCAAATGCTGGAAGATTTTCCGGGTTCCGTATTGCCCCGCCGGTCGTTTCCATTCAGGCGTACCATTGAGCAAGTGCTCGCAAGAAAAACGCTGCGAAGTTATTTGGTGAATCTCGAAAAGTATGATTTTCCGGATGAAATAAATATTTTATCCAGCGAGGGTTCTGGAACGAGTCAATTTATCAGTACCGATGATAGTGGGCAAACGGTTGTAGATAGCAAGTCAGGCCTATCAAGGGCCGAAGCGCGATCAGATCATGAAGCAAAGGAGCCGCTTGAAATTGGGCCTCATACGATTGACATCTGGGACCAGGACGTGGACTGGAATTCGGTGGTCGTGGCGGCGACAGGAATCGGCGAATCGTTTTCATCAGAAAATGCGGAAGAAGAAAAATTTATGTTTACTGCGCTGCATGCTAAAAATCTCAACCCTAATCAGAGGAAATGGTTGTGGGGCTTTTTAATCGAGAAAAATATGTTGCTCGTTGAATATTTTCTTTCCAGATACCTGCATCAGTTGAAATTGACAGATCGTAAAAGTTGGAAAGACGATTTGAAAGCTGCCGGCCAACAGGCGTTGATCCGTTCCATTTGGAGTTTTGATTCGCGGAGAGGGTATCGATTCATTACTTATGCGAAAAGGGGCATTAGCAGAGAGATCCGGCGGGAATGGAATAAAATACGGGGAAAGCTTCGCACGACAAGTCTTGATCAAGAGCGTGGGAATCGTGGTGATTCCGGTTTGCATGAGGTCGTCAGTGCCGAAGAGGAATCGGGAGAAATATCCGCTGACATTCGGTCAACAATTCAATCGAGCTTGGGTCTGTTGGATCGGCGCTCACAGATCATACTGAAACTTGAGGCCGGAATCGGGACATCGGCGGGGCGTGTTTATTCATCGGTAGAGATGGGGATCCTGTTTGGCGTTTCAGCGGCACAGATCAACAAGATTATTCGGCAGGCGAAAGAGCAAATCCATGCGGGCGAGCCGGCTTTGGATGCCGTGCCGTATTTGCAAGATCACGCAGATATATTTTTGATTGAACAATTTCATATGGATCCATTTGATGACCGTTTTGAAAAGTTGGTTGAGAAGGGCTTTAAACAGCTGCAGTCTCTCAAAAATGATCTCTTGCTGGCGATGACGGAGCGGGAACGCATTGTTTATGACGCGGCTATCGAGAACGGACCGATTTACACGGTCGAAAATGACTTGGAAACCGCGGCGCAATTGCGAGATGCGCATCTGATTACGAGCAAAGGAATTGAGAGCGTGTATTCTGTCCGGAGTTTCAGGCGGAAAGTATTTGAAAGGACGAAGGATGTGATGACAGGAAGGGACGAGCTTGCCCGTGATGCAGGAATTCCGCCGCAGCTACTCACAGATGCACTGATTCATGCGCTTCCCATGCGTTATTGGCTCGTGCTTCGGTATTCATATGGAATCGGTGTTTTTAGAATGGGAAGCCAACTCGAAATAGGGAAACATTTGAAAGAAGAAGGCGTTTTTGAATATGGAGAATTAGAAAAATTAGAGAACACAGATGACGTGCACATCGAAAAGATGATCCGTGACTGGAAATGGCAAGCATTACAGTGGTTGCGGGAAGGCAAAACCGGTTTTCATGATTTGTCAAAAATGACCAAGATCTCCATCGAACGGCCATGGAGTGAATTGATTTCTGCTTTGCCAAGGAAGCACAGATTGACGTTAATGCATTATTATGGACTGGGTGTTCAGAGAGCTGACAACCTGGAACATGTCCGCGCGATTTTAAACTCAGAAGGATATCACCTGACATATGGAAAAGTGAACTATTTGCTTAAGCAGGGACTCCGTATGTTGAAACGCAATCGGACCGGCCGTGAATTAGTGGCACGGGAAATCGACGTTCATCCTTCAGAAATTACGGTTGGGATTTTAAATCAGCTTCCAGAAGATTTGGGCATTCTTATCAGATTAGCGTACGGGATCAATGAATTTTCCGCAGAAACGGCTGAATGGGCTACTGCGCTGGCAGTGAGAGGGTATTTTAACTTCAAGGTCAATTACAATTGGGCAGATCACAAAAGAATTATCCGCCGAAAAGAAAAAGCGCTGAAAGCGTTGAAGCTTCTGATTGAACATTATAGGTTGGACAAGGGCGATGCATTGAGGCATCGCTCCGAGCTGCGCGAGGTTTCAGCGGGTTTGTTCGAGGACAATCAGCCGCCGCTCCAACGCCAGCAAATCGTCTTTCGTAGCGACAGTCGTGAGAGCAACCTTCACAAACGACATGTCGGCTTCCAATTGATCCAGCCGTTGATCTATGCGGTCAAATCGTTGATCCATTCGGTCCAGCCGTTGGTCCATACGATCCAACCGGTCATTCATACCGGACATTCCTTCGCCAAACGTGCGAAACTGGCTTTGAATGTCCTCCAGAATAACTTTAAACTCTCGGTCTCTCGAATAATCAGCGTTCTTCTTAGATGGCTTCGCCATGATGTGATTCCTTTTCTGCGGGAGGTCAGAACTTTAGCACTAAACTTTTTTCGCGTCAAGGTGAAATTGGGAGAATTATATCACTATTTGCCGGATGCTCAGAAGCACGCCAGCGTGATACAAGCCCGTTCCGAAGCACGCCTTGAAATGGGGCAAAGGGTAGAAAAGGAAGCAGCGTTAAGCGTAGAGCGTATAGAAAAGAATCCGCTAAACGCTAAACGCTATCCGCTGTCTGCTCAAGAGCCTGCCGCTTCAGTCCGCGCGGCCGTCACCATTGCAAAGGCACTTGATCCGCGGCCCGAAGAGAGCCGGAAAGTGGCGCGAACGGATCTTGAAAAAGCAGCAACGGTGATTGTGGAGATGGGTGTGGAGAATTTTGGGAAAATTTTAGAACGCGCGGTGGAAAATGCAATCGCTGCGAGCGAAAAAATGACGGTACCTGTTCCAAAAGTGCCAGGTTCGTTGAACCTGGCACTTTTGGAACAGGTACCGGGAGCGGTGGCAGATACGATGCGTGATCTCGTCAATGTGGTTGAAACAGTTCTGAAGCCGGATGATTCGGTGACGCTTGCGATTGAGATACCGGATTCCGGGGATGAAATTGCAAACCGAATAACCGCCGACAATTACATGAAAATTGTGACCGAACAATTGGCCGGAAGAATTTCAAATTTGATTATTGCAGGGAAAGCCGGTGCGAATTTAACGGCCGGCCTAAAAGGTAAAATTAAGTTTCGTCTTGTTAAAAATTTAAATCAGGTCCGGACGATTACAACGAATCAGAAAATCATTTCTTTTGTTCGCGCAACCGGAGAAGCCTATTCCGGAACAAATGAGATTGTATTTCCAGTCGGAATTGATTATGATTCTGACTCGCGGATTCAGATGCTTCCCGGTGCGGTGGCAACGGCAGAATTGATGCAGTTTGTGTTTGGAATTGTTGCTGCGCAAATGGTGGAAAAGGCCGAAAAATTGCGAAGTCAACCGGCGGAGGTGAAGGACAAGATTCTCCGGGCGATGGCGGTGTTTGAACAATACGAACGTGAAACCGGTAATCATTTATTCGCGTTTCGCAATGGCCAGGCATTTGTTGATGTCATGGCTATGAATGTATTTCTTGAATGGCGCGCGAAACAAACGATTGAGAAAGCGGCATAATTGGAACAATTGTATAAAAATCTCAATGACCAAATCCAAATGACCAGGGAAGTTCCAACTTTCAAATCCCAGTTTGGAATTATATATTCTTGGGATTTGTTTGCGTCATTGGGGCTTGGACATTGGGATTTGAATTATAAAGGAGTCAATCTATGGCAACTAAAAAACGAACAGTTACTTTTCAAGGAAATCCATTAACCTTAATCGGCTCAGAAATCAAAATCGGCAAGAAAGCCCCTGATTTTAAAGTGCTAACCGGAGATTTGAAAGTTGTTTCGCTCAAAGATTACAAAGGAAAAACCAAATTGATCAGTGTGGTGCCGTCACTGGATACACCGGTCTGTGATCAGCAAACGCGCCGGTTTAATCAGGAAGCCGCGAAACTGCCGGAGAATGTCGCCGTGCTTACAATCAGCATGGATTTACCGTTTGCGCAGGGCCGCTTTTGTTCAACGGCCGGAATCGATAAAGTGAAGACGTTGTCGGATCATCGCGATGCGTCGTTCGGGAAAGCGTACGGAGTGTTGATTAAAGAATTGCGGTTACTCGGCCGATCGATTTTCATTATCGGCGCCGATGATAAAATTAAATATGTTGAATATGTGAAAGAAATTACGCAGCATCCAAATTACGATGCGGCGCTTAAAGCGGTGAAGGAAACCGATTCGCAGAAGGACGGTTGCTGCTGTTGCTGTCGGTAATTTATTTTCTCCGGTACTCTCCGGTACCATTTCCAAAAGTGCCAGGTTCTGGTATCAAGCGAAATAGAACCCGGCACTTTTGGAAATGGTACCGGGATACAAAGGACTAAACTGTGAAAGTTTTTCGTTTGTTGTTTTTTATTTCCATTTTTTCTCTCGCAATATTTTCCCGTCAAGTTTCGGCAGCAGAAGCAACGCCTCCGAAAACGGCCATTCAACCGGCCGATCCGAAACAAGACGAGATCAATAAACTTCTCGACGAAATCGAAAAGCGCGGAGTTTTATATTTTGTCGAGGAGCGGAATCCGGAAAACGGTTTGATCAGAGATTGGGGATGGAATACAAGCGGGGACTCCAACGCGCCGGCTACGATGGCGGGGACGGGATTCGCGTTGACGGCATACGGAATCGGTGTCGAGCGCGGCTGGCTGAATCGTGGGCAGGCCATTGATATGACCCGAACCGCACTTCGTTTTCTCAAAGAAAAAGTGCCGACCGAACACGGTTTTTTTTATCATTTTCTTTCCATGGATCAGGGCCAGCCCACGAACGGTTCCGAAGTTTCTACCATCGATACGGTTTTGGCGGCGGCCGGGATTTTGTTTGCCTCGCAATATTTTAACGATCCGGAAATTAAGACGCTTGCTTCGGAGATTCTGGACCGGATTGACTGGCCATGGATGTTGGACGGAAGAAAGACGTTTTCGCTTGCGTGGAATCCCGGTGGACGTTCGGGCGGCCGGTTTTCAAAACTTCGCTGGGAACGCTACGACGAATCCACGTTGCTTTATATGATGGCATTCGGCGCGGAAAAAAATCCGATTGACGCGGCGGTGTGGAAATCCATCCATCGTCCGGTGGGAAGTTATGGCGGCCATCGCGCGATCATGAGCCCGCCGCTTTTTACGCATCAATATCCGCATTGCTGGCTTGATTTCCGGAATAAAAATGACGGCTACGCCGATTATTTCCAGAATTCGGTGGAAGCATCGCTCGCCCAACAGGCTTTTGCCGAAGATCATCAAAAAGAATTTAAAGCGTATAATCGTGCGGCATGGGGTTTTACTGCGGCGGAAGGGCCGGATGGTTATAAGGCCTACGGCGGGCCTCCCGGATGGCCGACGCACGACGGAACGGTCGTGACAACGGGTTGCGTGTCGTCGATGCCTTTTGTCCCGCAAGAGTCAATCGAGTGCGCTCAATATATGCATCAACATTTAAAAGGAAAAATTTGGGGACGTTACGGGTTTTCGGATTGTTACAATGTAACCAGGAATTATTATTCGTCGAAAGCGTTTGCGATTAATCAGGGGCCGATGGTCATTATGGTTGAAAATTACCGCACCGGCCTTGTTTGGAATGTGATGAATCAATTGCCGTATGTGAAACGGGCATTTGAGCGTGCGGGTTTTCGCGAGGGGACCATCAAACTTCCGTGGCCCGAAGCTCCGGTGATCGAAGCGATTCATCTTGAGCAGGCGATGAATATTGACGGTTCGGATGCGGACTGGCCGAAAAAGGCGAAGGCCATCAAGATAAGTGTTCAGCAATCATCCTCCGGATCGGTTTTTGATGAAAAGGATCTTAGTGCGGAATTTAAATTTGCGTGGGATCAAAAAAATTTGTATTTTTACGCGATCGTTCAGGATGACAGTATGGTCTTAAAGCAGAAAAAGAATGAAATGATTTGGAAAGATGACATGATTGAATTGTTTATAGATCCGGATCTCAACGGTTTGATCTGGGGAAGCAAGAAAGACTTTCAGCTTGGATTCCGGTTGGCGCTCGATTCCGATAATGTGATAACCTGGTCATGGTTTAAATCAAAAGGGGATCCTTCTAAGAATGGATCTGCCGTTGCTAAGGGAAAAGAGCTGTCAGAAACGAGTTATGCTATTGAAGGGGCAATTAAGTGGAAGTTTATCGGGAAACAGGGTTTGCGTGGCAATATGATTGGCATCTCTCCTTCTGTTCATGATTCTGATTCCGACCGCACAGAAGGGAAAGAGGATTTCTTTTTTCGGAACGAAGAAAAAGCCGGCCGTTTTGAGCTTGCCCGTTTGAGGTTGACGTAATCTTTTTTGTTGGTACAATAACACTATCCTTCGAAATAAAGAGGTAAACATGCCCGAAAGAAAAATGAAAATATCCTTTGTTTTTGCCGGTTGTGTTGCTCTGGTCGGCCTGTGGGTATTTGGAATTCACCCTTTAAACGCAGAAGTTGGCCAATCCAAGCAGACGATTCAAGGGCTTTCGATGAAGCAAGACGATTCAAGATTCCGCGGAGCAGAACAAATGATGAATCATCACGAATCGGTGATGCGGCAATCACAGGAGATGATGCGCGCCCAAGAGCAAGCGGGAATCGGTATCCGGAAATAAACGCCAGGCATTTCGAATAAGGAAACCCAGGGTTTGCGTTCCGCAAATTCCATTAAATCCCATTAAATCCCATCAAACCAATTACTTACGCAATTTTTCCTTCAAATTGACACCTGCAGAATAGAATACTATAATACTTCTTCTTTTATAGAAGAGTATGTTCATAAGTGATTGTGTCATAATGATTTTTTAACTATAGTTTAACTTTTTGTGCAGGCAGAGCGATTGTCTTCCTCACGTAACCAACGAAAAGCAATATTATGGAATCTACCTCAGAAGTTTTAAAAGAACGGCTTGAAAAAATTCAAACGTTAAAATCGAAAATTCCTCTTTATCCAAATCATTTTTTGTCGGATGTCCGTGTGATAGCTTTATTAGATGGTTTTGAAGAAGGGAAGGATGTGAAAGTGGCGGGCCGGATGACGGCGAAAAGGCTCCACGGAAAAAGTGCTTTTGCGGATTTACGAGACGAGACAGGAAGAATTCAATTGTTTTTCAAATTGGATCTGATCGGCCAGGAGGCGTTTGATTTATTCTTGAGTCTGGATCTCGGGGACATTATCGGGATCGAGGGAAAATTATTTCTTACCAGAACGGGTGAAAAATCAATTAAGATCGAAAAATATCATTTGCTCTCCAAAATTGTCCAAATTCTGCCTGAAAAATGGCACGGCCTGAAAGATGTTGAGGCGCGTTACCGGCACCGTTATATCGATTTAATTATGAACGAAGATGCCCGTAAGAATTTTCAAAATCGCAGCATGATTGTCCGCGAAATCAGGAAGTTTATGGATGACAAAGGTTTTATGGAAGTGGAAACGCCGATGATGCAGCCTATTCCGGGTGGTGCGCGCGCCAAACCGTTTGTAACTCATCATGAAGCGTTGCATGCTGATTTATATCTGCGGGTCGCGCCGGAACTTTATTTGAAACGGTTGCTGGTCGGCGGATTTTCAAAAGTGTATGAGATCAACCGGAATTTCCGGAATGAAGGCATTTCCACAAAACACAATCCCGAATTTACGATGATGGAAGTTTATCAGGCGTATGCGGATTACCAAACGATGATGAATTTAGTCGAGGATTTGGTCGTGATGCTCATTGAGAAGTTGCACGGGAAAACCGAACTTCCGTTTGGAGAGATGACGATTAATTTCAAAAAGCCGTGGAAACGTGTCCGTTTTTATGATGCCCTGAATGAAAAAAGCGGCATGGATTGGCGTCACGGGAATCTTAAGGAACTTGCAAAAAAAACGCACATTTCGCTTGAGCATTATACGGAAGACGTGGATATTCTAAATGAAGCGTTTGATCGTTTTGTGGAGCCCGGGCTTGTCGATCCGACTTTTGTGACGGATTATCCGGCTATCACGACGCCGCTTGCAAGACGCAAAGAAGGGGAAGAAGATTTGGTGGACCGATTCGAACTTTTTGTCGGACATATGGAACTTGCCAATGCGTTTTCGGAATTGAATGATCCGTTCGAGCAAAGGGAGCGGCTTGCGCAGCAAAAAGAAATAATCGGAGCGAAAAAAGAAACCGATGAGGACTTCCTGCTTGCGATGGAGTATGGGATGCCGCCCGCCGGCGGATTGGGAATCGGAATCGACCGGTTGGTGATGTTGCTTACGAATTCGCTTTCGATCCGGGAAGTGATTTTATTCCCGCAATTAAAACCGGAAACAAAAGAAGAAGCAAAAGAAGAGTAAGGTTGTTCTGTCATTCCCGATAAAAACATTCGGGAATCCATTGATTGATGGATCCCCGCTGAAAGTCCGCCACTGAAGCGTTGGCGGATCCGACCGCGCTGTTTGGCGGACATGCGGGGATGACATCGTCAAACGATTGGAAACAAACGATGTCATTTGAATATTTCATTGCAGCCAAATATCTATTTAAAGGAAAACGCCACGGGTTTGTGTCTTTGATCTCATCGATTTCCATCCTTGGGATTGCTGTCGGCGTGATGGCATTGATTGTTGTGCTTGCTGTGATGAGCGGATTTGACCGTGAATTAAAGTCGAAAATTGTGGGTGTTCAGCCTCATGTTATCCTCGAACAGTACGGTGGAATTTCGAATGTGGAGGAAGCGCGTAACCAGATTCAAGCACTCAATATTCCTGAAATTACTTCGATCGCGCCGTTTGTGACTGGGCAGGCGATTATTCGATCGGATTATGGGGCGACAGGGGTGGCGGTGAAAGGGCTCGATCCGGCGTATGAGCCGCTTGACCTTTTCCGGGAACATCTTGCTCGCGGGAATCTGGAATTTAGTGATTTGACGATTGAAGAAAAGCCCGGCAAAACAAAACAGATGGGGCGGGTATTGATTGGCGAGGGGCTCGCCGGCAAGCTTCGCGTCACGCTTGGGGATATGGTTTACATTATTTCGCCGGCTTTTGATACGGATTCGCTGGGGGATTTGAAAGACGCCGTTAAGCGCGCAAAAAACGCGCCGTTTGTGATTACCGGAATTTTCAAAGTCGGAATGAATGATTTCGATAATGGCCTTGCGCTTGTGAATTTAAAACAGGCTCAGAACCTTTATCGGCTCGAAGACAAGGTGACGGGAATGAGCATTCGCCTGAAAGATGTCAATCAGGCGGCTGAAATTAAACGGCCGATTCAAGACCGGTTCGGAACGGGGTTTGTGGTCCGGACGTGGATGGATTTAAACCGGAATTTTTTCTCGGCCCTTAAAGTTGAGAAAACGGTGATGGCTATTTTGCTCTCTCTCATTATTCTGGTGGCGGCGTTTAATATTGTTTCGACATTAATTATGGTGGTGATGGAAAAGATGCGGGATGTCGGGATTATGCGCGCTTTGGGCGCGACAAAAGCGTCGATCCGGAAAATTTTTTTCCTGCAAGGTTTTTTTATCGGATTTGTCGGTGTGATTCTGGGCGGGATTTCGGGACTTGCGCTTGCATACCATTTGAATCCGGTGGCGGATTTTCTTGAAAAATATTTCGGGATTTCCGTGTTTCCGAGCGATATTTATTATTTTGACAAAATTCCGGCGGAAATTAATTTGCATGATGTCGCGGTGATTATCGGTTTTGCTCTTTTAATGTCGCTCGTGGCGGGAGTTTATCCGGCTCACCGGGCGGCCCAGCTGGTGCCGGTTCAGGCGCTGAGATACGAGTGATGTTAAAAACAACCGATCTAAGAAAAAGTTTCAAGGGACCGCAAGGGAAATTGGATATTTTGCGGGGTGTCAACTTTGAAATAAAAAAAGGATCGTCTGTTTTTGTGTTGGGGCGTTCGGGTTCGGGTAAGTCGACGCTTCTTCATCTTCTCGGTGGTTTAGATCATCCAACCGGCGGAACGATTGAATATGAAGGGAAAAACATCGCTTCCTTGGCGGAACGCGAGCTTGCGGATTACCGGAATAAAAAAGTCGGATTTGTGTTTCAATTTTATCATTTGCTTCCGGAGCTGACCGTTCAGGAAAATGTCGAGCTTCCAAGCCGGATTTTGGGGAAAAGAAATCGGAAGCGGGCGGAAGACCTGGTGAAAAAAGTAGGGCTTTGGGAGCGGCGGAAACATTTGCCGTCCGAACTTTCGGGTGGCGAACAGCAGCGGGTTGCCATTGCCAGGGCGCTGATTAACGGTCCCGAAATTGTTCTTTGCGACGAACCGACCGGAAATTTGGACGAAGAAACGGCCGTTTCGGTTCAGGAATTGATTTTCGAGTTCAATCGTGAAGGGCAGACTTTTTGTATTGTGACTCACGATGAGGATTTCGCGCGGAAAGGAACACAAGTTTTTCGCTTGCATGAAGGTGTCCTTGGATTGATTTGGTGACGATATAAAGATTAGTTTCATTTATTTTTAAATGGTTCATTTTAAAAACGTTTAATGATGAAAGATGAAAAAAGAAGGGAAACCAAATGAAATCAGACACGCTCCATAAATCCAAAAAAGAGGCGGAAACCCTTAAGCAACCGCTCGTTTTTATTGATGGAAAATTCTATCCAAAAAGTGAAGCTAAAGTTTCCGTTTTTGATCATGGGCTTTTATATGGAGACGGCGTTTTTGAAGGGATTCGTTCTTATAATTGCCTGGTGTTTAAATTGAAGGAGCATTTGGTGCGTTTGTACGAATCTGCACATACCCTTCTGTTGAATATTCCTCTTACCAAGGAAGCTTCGGCCAAGGCGATTATCGAAACACTCAGGGTGAATCATTTGCGCGACTCTTATGTGCGTGTGATCGTAACTCGCGGGACGGGAGATCTTGGGCTTGATCCGAGGAAATGCAAGAAGCCGACCATTATTATTATCGCGGACAAAATCGTGCTTTATCCCGAGTCGCTTTATAAAAACGGAATGGATATTATTACGGTTCCGACTGTCCGGAATTTGCCGGAGGCCGTGAATCCTTCGATCAAATCGCTTAATTATTTGAATAATATTTTAGCGAAAATCGAAGCGGTGAATTCCGGTTATCAGGAAGCGCTGATGCTGAATGCCGACGGATATGTGGTTGAATGTACCGGCGATAATATTTTTATCGTAAAAAACGGGATTCTTCAAACGCCGCCGACCTATCTGGGGGCCCTGAAGGGAATTACGCGTCAAGCGATTATGGATTTAGCGGTCCGGAATGATATTCCAAGACAGGAACAGGTTCTAACGCGTCATGATTTGTTTAATGCGGATGAAGCTTTTCTGACCGGAACTGCGGCAGAAGTGATTCCGGTGGTGAAAATTGACGGACGGGTGATCGGTGACGGGAAACCCGGGAAAATGACCCAAAAATTAATGAGTGCGTTTCGTGATTCGACAAAAAAAGACGGCGTGAAATATACGGTGTAACTGAATCTTTGCAAAATGACTCCCAAACTATTCCTTCCCTCCTTGCGGGGGAAGGTGAGGATGGGGGGGGATAATCTGTTGTTTTTACCCCCACCTCTGTCCTCCCCCATCAAGGGGGAGGAAGTTTAGTCCATTTTGAAAAAGCACAGTTATAAGAAGCAATTTTGAGAGCGCAAGAGCTAAGAGGTAAACAGTGGTTTGTAATGTCTGCGGAAAAAATGAAGCAACGATTCATTTGACGGAAATTTTGAATAATCAAATGATTGAGATTCACCTATGCGAAAACTGTAGCGTACAGAAAGGATCGGATTTCAAATCGCATTTTAACGTGAATCAGTTGCTGGCAAATTTGGGAGAGTTCGGTGGCGGGATGAAAGCCGCTCAGGCGGTACGCCTTATTTGTAAAGGGTGCAGTATGACTTACGAAGAGTTTGCGAAATCCGGAAGGTTGGGATGTCCCGATTGTTATGTGTCGTTTGAGAAACAGCTGCTTCCTCTTTTGAAGCGGATCCAGAGGCAGCCTCAGCATACCGGAAAAATCCCGAAGAAAACGTCGGATAAAATCAAGAAAGCGTTTACGATTCGGGAACTGCATGAAAAACTTCAGAAAAATATTCAGGCGGAAGCCTATGAGGAAGCTGCTCAAATTCGGGATCAAATCCGGCAAGTAGAAGAAAAAATTAAAAAAGAAAAAGAATCATCGAAAGAGTTACCCAAAAAGTCAAAGAGTTGATGATGGCGGATATTATAAACCAGTTTCTCAGATCTTCCTGCGAATGGCTCCGGGGAAAAGGGCCTGAAAGCGATATTGTTTTAAGTTCGCGAATCCGGTTGGCGCGAAATCTCGCGGGATATGTTTTTTCGGAACGGATGAAGGTTGCCGACCAAGCGCGAGCGATTGCTGAAGTGAAGCGGGCGATTGAAGAATCAGTGCTTTTTAAGAAATCGTATTTTTTCAATTACCGGGATTTTCAGGAAGTGGACCGGCAATTTTTTCTGGAGCGGCATTTGATCAGCAAGGAACATGCCAGCGAGCGGGGTGAAAAAGCGCTTGTGGTTTCCGAAAATGAAGTTGTGAGTATTATGGTGCTTGAGGAAGATCATTTGCGAAGTCAGGTGTTCCAGTCCGGATTAAATTTGGTGGAAGCCTGGCGGCTGATGAATAAAATCGATACGGAACTCGAGGATAATCTTTCTTATGCGTTTCATCCGCGCTTAGGTTATCTGACCGCTTGTCCGACAAATGTAGGGACGGGATTGCGCGCTTCGTGTATGCTTCATTTGGCGGCGCTCGTCATGACGAAGCAGGTGAATAAGATTGTTCAGGCGCTGATGAAATTAAACGTGACTGCGCGCGGGTTTCTTGGTGAGGGGACCGAAGCAAGCGGTAACCTTTTTCAATTTTCAAATCAGCAGACGCTCGGTCAGCGCGAAGAGGAAATTGTGGATGGTCTTGAGCGCGTTGTGCGTCAAGTGATCGATCATGAAAAGGAAGCGCGGAATTATTTGCTTGAAAAGAAACAGATGCAACTTGAAGATCAAGTGATGCGCGCGGTCGGAACTTTGAAATCTGCGAGGCTGATGAATACACAGGAATCGCTTGGGTTGTTGTCATTATTAAGGCTTGGAATCGATCTGGGTTTCGTGAAAGGGCTGGATCAGACAGGATTGAATGCGTTATTTCTGCACATTCATCCTGCGCATCTTCAGAAGTTGATGAGCTCAAGTTTGAATTCGGGCGAGCGCGATCAGAAACGAGCGGAACTTTTGCGGGATCGTTTAAAGGACATTAACGTTTCATAAGTTGAATGATTTAATACTTAATTGAAGAGAGGAGTCATCACATGTTTGACCGTTTTACTGAAAGAGCGCGGAAAGTCATTATTTTGGCGAAGGAGGAGGCGAAGCGTTTTAATCATGATTATATCGGAACCGAACATATTCTCTTGGGGTTGATCAAAGAGGGAGAGAGTGTTGCGGCCGCCGTATTGCAGAATCTGGGCTTGTCTTTGGACACCATTCGCCTTGAGGTGGAAAAATTGGTTCAATTCGGCCCGAGCATGATTGTTTCCGGTGACATTCCGTTTACGCCAAAAGCGAAAAAAGTGATCGAACTTGCGATGGATGAAGCCCGCCGCCTTGGGCACAATTATATTGGGACCGAGCATTTGCTTTTAGGATTGATTAAAGAAGGCGAAGGCGTTGCAAGTCACGTACTCATGAATGTCGGACTTGATCTGAATAAAGTCCGTTCGGAAGTCATTAAGCTGCTTGGTTCGTCTGCGGCTTCACAGGGCGGTGCTCCCGGGGCTCAGCCCGGTGCGCCCGGCGCAAAGATGTCGAAAACAAAAACGCCTGCGCTTGATGCGTACGGCCGTGATCTGTCCGAGCTTGCACGCGAAGGGAAGCTCGATCCGGTGGTGAATCGTTTGGATGAGATCGAACGGGTGATTCAAATTTTAGCCCGCCGGACCAAGAATAATCCCGTGTTGATCGGAGAAGCCGGGGTCGGGAAAACCGCGATTGTGGAAGGGCTTGCGCAGCGTATTGTGGCCGGCGATGTTCCTGAAGTGTTAATCGATAAACGAATTGTGGTGCTCGATTTGGCGTTGATGGTGGCGGGAACAAAATACCGCGGGCAGTTTGAAGAACGGATCAAAGCGGTGATGGATGAAATCCGTCGTTCCGAAAACGTGATTATTTTCATTGATGAGCTCCATACGCTTGTCGGAGCGGGCGGAGCCGAAGGTGCGATTGATGCCTCGAATATTTTGAAGCCGGCGCTTTCTCGCGGTGAAATTCAATGTATTGGCGCCACGACCCTTGATGAATACCGGAAGTATATTGAAAAAGATGCGGCGCTTGCGCGAAGATTTCAAACGATTAGCGTTGATCCGCCGACGGTGGATGAAACCATCGAAATCCTGAAGGGGCTTCGCGACCGTTATGAGGCGCATCATCGCGTAAAAATTACCGATGCGGCGATTGAAGCTGCCGCGAAACTTTCAGATCGTTATATTTCGGGCCGGTTTCTTCCGGATAAAGCGATCGATTTAATTGACGAAGCCGGTTCGCGTGCGCGGATTTCCGTGACGCGGTTGCCGAAAGATTTGAAAACGCACGAAGCGGCGATTGAACAGTTCAGATCTGAAAAAGAAGCGGCGATTAAAGCGCAGGATTTTGAAAAAGCGGCACGACTTCGGGATGATGAACGAAAAGCAAAAGAAGAACTTGCGAAGGTGAAAAAAAATTGGAAAGAATCAAAATCGGAAGTAGAAGTTGAGGTTGGACCCGAAGAAATTGCATTTATTGTCTCAAAGGTGACTGGAGTCCCTCTCCAACGGCTTGAGGAAAAAGAACAGGCCCGACTTCTCCGGATGGAAGAGGAACTTCACAAGCGTGTGATTGGGCAAGACGAAGCGATTAAAGCGATTGCTCACGCCGTGCGCCGTTCCCGCTCGGGTTTGAGAAATCCAAGGAGGCCGATCGGAAATTTTATTTTTATGGGGCCGACCGGTGTTGGGAAAACTCTGCTTGCACGCGCATTAGCTGAATTTATGTTTGGCGACCAGGATGCGCTGATTCAAGTGGATATGTCGGAGTATGCTGAAAAATTTAATGTCTCCCGTCTTGTCGGAGCGCCTCCGGGATATGTCGGTTATGAAGAAGGCGGACAATTGACGGAAAAGATCCGGCGCCGGCCGTATTCGGTGGTTTTGCTGGATGAAATTGAAAAAGCGCATCCGGATGTGTTCAATATTTTACTTCAGATGATGGAAGACGGGCGCCTTACCGATTCTTTCGGCCGGCGGGTTGATTTCCGGAATACGGTGATGATTATGACTTCAAACGTCGGCGTTGACAGTATGAAGCGACAGGGGAGTATGGGATTTCAATCGAAGTCCGAGCAGGAAAGTTATGAGACAATGAAAACGAAAATGCTCGATGAAGGGAAAAAAGTGTTTCGTCCGGAATTTTTGAACCGCGTTGATGATATCATCGTATTCCATGAATTAACACGTGAAGACCTTGAAAAAATTATTACGATCGAGCTCAACGAGGTCATGACCCGGATGAAAGACCGGAAAATGGAATTGATTTTGGAAGATGAAGCGGTCAAGTTCCTGATTGAGAAGGGGTATGATCCAACTTATGGTGCACGGCCGCTCAAACGGACAATACAGAAATATGTTGAAAATGTTTTGGCTGAGGAAATTTTAAGTGGAAAATTTAATGAAGGTGACAAGGTAAAGGCGGTTTTGAGAGGCGAAACGATTTCTTTCGAAGTTTCATCATAATAGCGCTTAGCTGGTTCAAACTGTGATGCGACAAAGAATCAAAACAGCGATTATTTTCTGTGTAGGAACTGCGGTTATTTGCGGATTGTGCTTTCTTTTTAAATACTACCTTGAGACATCGGATCTGAAAATAATTGTGGAAAAAGAAATCAGCCGGTTTTTAAGCGCACGTGTTCGAATCGATCAAATTCGCGTGGGCCTTTTTCAGCATATTTCATTAAATGATGTGAAAGTAGACGTTATTCAGAAAAAGTTTCCGATTTTGGCGGGTGCCAAAAAAATTGTATTCCGATACGATTTAAAAAGTTTTTTTGTGCGGCAGTTTAAAATACCCAAATATGTTTTTTTAGATTCGCCGCTGATTGCGCTTGAATCGTTTAAGAAGACAGGGGAATTGTTTGATTTAGGTTCTTTGTCGGAAAACCGAAATTTTTCGCCTTATTTTGAGTTGAAACAAGGCGAAATTAAGTTGCCGTGGTTTGTGTCTGACCGGAAATTTTATTTAAATGAAATCAACGGGAAAATGACACCGGTGTCGGATCGCGAATTTCAAGTTGATCTTGTTTCAAAGCTTGGAGGCGTGGCCGAGGGAACCGCCGTTATTAAAGGGTCACTTGCCCCTATCGAGCGGAGACTGGATGTTGAAGTTTTGATTAAAGATGGGAAATTTTCAAAAGAAAGTCAGCTTCCAATCGAATCACTCGAGGGAGATTTAAAGATAAAAGAAGATGTTCTTCAAATCGAACACCTTGAATTTATGTTCCGCGGAGTTCTCGCAAAAGTCGAAGGGCGGATTGAGAAACTGTTTTCGGAAAAACCCTTGATTGATTTAACGATTTCTTTCGGCCAAAATGAAAAGGAATCAGAAGTTAGGATTCAGCTCCATTTAGCCGATGAAAACATAAATGGATCGGTGCGGTTATTTAACCGAGAATATCGTTTTTCGGGTCATTTTTTTGTTCGCTCCGACGGCTTGTATGAAGTGGAAATGCTTGTCAATGATCTTTATCAATCGGAAACACGTTTGAATTTTAAACAGGGAATATTTGACCTTAAATTAAGCAATGAACCCCAACGCGGGGATGCGTCATTTTCAATAGCGGATTTAGCGGGACAGTTTAACTTTAAGATCGAACATTTTAAAATCTTGGGATTTGATTGGGTGACCCAAGCTATCATTTATTTTGCGCCGGATGAAAAATTATGGGCGACTGGGCGGCATACGTTTGATGTTTCATTGAAAACAGGATATCTTATTTTTCAGCAACACCCGATGAAGGATTTAGAGGCGTCCGCTCAAGTTTCACGCGAAGGAATTCAAAATATTCGGGCAATATGGGGCGACGCATCGGAGCTTGAAGGCGTTTTAAATTTTGAGCCGAAGCCTGTGATGGATGTCCGGCTGCAAATTGGGCAGATTGATTTGAAACAGTTCGGATCGTTTGGAACGCATCCGCTTTCGAGGTCAATGACAGGAACGATTTCCGGGAAAGTTGAGGCGAGAGGACCCGTCAAGAAACCGGAGTTGAAAGGTTCCGTGATGATTAATCACGGTGTTGCGGGGCGGCTTCAATATGACCGTGCAGAAGTACATTTTCAGGGAGAGTTGCCATATCTTGGGATAGAAGATTCTCGGGTGTGGGTGGGGAAAAACAGTCTGATTTTGAAAGGCGGACTTGATTTTACGCTTAAGAATTTTGTGAAAGGAATTCAAGTTGAAAGCCCGGAACACCTTCTGATTTGGAAAGGTTTGGAATTAGGATCTGAAGAAGAAATGATGGGTACGGATAAAGGTGAACAAATCGTCCGTGTGGGGGGCGGATCCAATAAAGGGATGGCTGGCGGCGCAAAGGTTGAGGCTGAATATCAGTTGAATCAGAGCGCCAGTATTCAAATGGTTGCCGGACAGGACAAAGAGAAACAGGAATATTTAACGCTTGGACCAAAAATGAAATTTTAATTATTATGGCTCGATTGGATTTTTCATTTCTTAAAAAAATAGCCAACGTCCAAAAATGGCTTGAGAATTTTGGAGACGCTTTTCTTGGTTTTTTGGAAGATACCGGCGGGATTGTGGTTCTTTTTTGGAAAACGATTGTCATGACAGTTTCAAAAACGCCCCGGTGGTATAGCACGCTCGAGCAATCTTTTAAAATCGGGGTTTTGTCACTTCCTCTTGTCATGTTGACGTCGCTTTTTACCGGCATGGTTTTGTGTTTGCAGTCGGCTTATCAGTTGAGAATTTTTGCGGCAGAGCAATTTACCGCCGATTTGGTGGCGCTTTCAGTGACTCGTGAGCTCGGGCCGGTATTGACGGCGATGATGGTCGCCGGCCGCGTTGGCGCTTCCATGGCGGCGGAGCTCGGAACGATGAAGGTGACAGAGCAAATCGATGCGTTGGATTCTCTGGCGACAAATCCGATTCATTTTCTTGTTGTGCCCCGGTTTATTGCGACGGTCAGCATGCTTTTTTTGCTGACGATTTATGCCGACCTGATTGGTATGCTTGGGGGATTTTTAGTCGCTGTTTTTAAACTTGGAATCAGTCAATATATTTATATCAATCGGTCGTTTTCAGCTTTGGTGATGAAAGATATTTATACGGGCTTAATCAAATCGGTCGTTTTCGGAGTTATTATTTCAATCGTGGGTTGTTATTACGGTTTTAAAGCGCGCGGCGGCGCGGAGGGTGTCGGCCATGCGACGACGATGGCTGTTGTTGTTTCGTTTATTTTAATTATTGTATTTGATACATTTTTCACGGCGTTATTTTACTTTGTGTTTTGATTATGATTGAAATTATCGAATTAAATAAATTTTTTAATCAACACCACGTTTTGCGCGGCGTCAATTTAAAGATTGAAACCGGAGAAACCATGGTGATTATCGGGCGATCAGGCTGCGGAAAAAGCGTTCTCTTGAAACATATCATCGGTCTCATGAAACCCGACTCCGGGAAAATTTTAATTGACGGCGTCAATATTTCCGAAATAGATGAAGCAGAAGTCAATCATTTCCGTACACAAATCGGGATGCTTTTTCAAGGGGCTGCTTTATTTGATTCACATACCGTTCGCGAGAATGTGGGATTTTCACTTTATGAACATACGCATTTGGCGGCGCAGGAAATCGACAGCCGTGTAAGAGAAAAACTTCGCTTGGTCGGGTTGAGCGGGATTGAAGACCTCATGCCTGCCGAACTTTCGGGCGGAATGAAAAAGCGAGTTGGTCTTGCGCGTGCTATTTGTACGGATCCTAAAATTATTCTTTACGATGAACCGACGACAGGCCTTGATCCGATTATGGCCGACGCCATTAATGAGCTGATTATCCGGATGCAAAAAAGGCTGCAAGTGACTTCGATTGCCGTGACGCACGATATGAGTAGCGCGTATAAAATCGGGACGAGAATTGCGATGCTTTACGACGGGAAAATAGTTGCTTTGGGAACGCCGGACGAAATTCGGCAGACGAATGATCCGCTGGTGAAACAATTCATTACCGGGTCAGCCCGCGGGCCGATTACGGCGGAAGAAACCCAAAAATATAGTGTGGTTGCAGATCAAAATGAAACCAGTGTGTGATATAATGACGGAGTCGGAGGAATTATGAATAAACCTAAAGTTGAAGTGGCGGTCGGATTATTTGTTGTTATGGCATTTATCATAGCGGCTTTAATTGTTTTTTTTGTCAGCGGGGTTTATTTATTTCGGCCGGGATACCGTTTGAGGGCCCAATTTGATTATATTGGTACGATTAATCGAGGCGCGCCTGTCCGCTTTTCCGGAGTGCGTGTGGGCGAGGTGCTTTCCTTTAAAATTATAAAGAATGAGAAAGCGGCCGAACCGGAGCGGATTGAAATCACTCTTTTTATTCAGGAAGGGGTTGTGGTTCGCGAGAATTACCCGATCAGTATTCGCGGAACTTTTATCATGAGCGAACCCAATATTGAAATTACGCCGGTACCGGGTGATGGGCGGATTTTGAAAGACGGTGATGTTGTGAAAAATGGGGTTGTGCCGATTTCTACGGACGATATGATCAACCGTATGGATCAAACCTCAAAAAAGATTGATTCCTTGCTTGCCGACGTCGGCGATATTTTTGAGGATGCGGATATGAAAAATGTTTTAAAAGATTCCCTTAAAAATATGAATTCGGTCTTGGCATCTATGAACATTATTATGGTCGGCCATGAAGATGAATTCCAAAATACCGTAAAAGGTATGAACAAGGTTTCTAATCAGTTGTCCGAATTGCTTGGAAAGATTAACAGGGCGGAGGGAACGCTTGGGAAATTGGTCGTCGAGGACGAAGTTTATAATGATTTAAGAGATTTTGTGGAAGAAATCAAGAAGCATCCTTGGAGGCTCTTTAAGAAAAGTTAAATTTTCTGGAGGGGCTTATCAGGGCGTTGTTCATTATTATTTAATATTAATACTCAATATTATTATTTTCGGTAACCGGTTGGTTGATCGGAAAAAGGCTTTTTAATTGTTATCATATTAATCAAATCATGATTTCGGTGATGCCTATGTGGCAACAAGAAAGCTTAGATTTTCCGTATGCAAAATTAGCCGTTCGTGGCGGTTGCCGGTTGGATAAAGAAAGGCAGGTGGATTTATATGATTATTCTACTTCGTTTTCTTATTTTACTTGCATTTGTCGGAATTGGACATTATTTTTCGCTTCAATATTTCTCCAGCGATTTATCAGACCAGTTTCCGTGGCTCGGGATGGTGTTTGGGGCACTGACAGGATTTGCAGTTATTCTTATTGATCTTTATTTTAAGAAAATTACTGTCCGCAATATTCTCTCCGTGATTCTGGGCGCCGGCCTCGGTTTAGCGGTCCATTATCTTCTGATGGGAGTGATCCATTACCTTTTGCCGGATCAAACATACCTCAACCAAGTTGGAATTGTGACGGCGGCGATATTTTCGTATCTTGGGGCGATTACCATTTTGCGCGGGCAGGATGAATTTGTCATGATGATTCCGTTCGTCAAACTGGTGAATAAAGGAATTAAAGAAGATATCATTCTCCTTGATACGAGTGTCATTATTGACGGCCGTATCGCAGATATATGCGAAACCGGATTTATTAACGGGAAGCTTTATCTGCCGCGGTTTGTCCTGAAAGAGCTCCAACTGATTGCTGACTCGTCAGATTCTATGAAGCGAAGCCGTGGCCGCCGCGGACTTGATATTTTGAACCGGATGAAAACGAATACGATAATTGAAATTAAAATCAGTGAAACGGACTATGAAGAAGTGAATACGGTCGACGCAAAATTAGTGAAGATGGGAATTGAAGTGGGCGCGAAAGTGCTAACGAATGATTACAATTTGAATAAAGTGGCTGAACTTCAGGGCGTTCAGGTCCTTAATATTAATGAACTCGCGAATGCCCTGAAGCCGATTGTGATTCCTGGAGAGATTTTACAAGTCAGAGTGTTAAAGGAAGGTAAGGAACATGACCAGGGTGTTGCGTATTTGGATGACGGAACGATGGTGGTTGTAGATAACGGCCGTAAACGGATCGGGCAGAATCTTGCCGTGACCGTTACCAGCGTCCTTCAAACGCAAGCCGGGCGCATGATTTTTGCTAAGACCAGTGATGAAGCAGCAGATTAGCGTTATCATTCCGGCTGCCGGAGCGAGCTTGCGTTTTCTGAAGTGGCAGCAGGAAAATATAACCTCAAAGATATATTCCGAACTCCTCGGAAGACCTTTAATTTCGCATTCCCTGGCTGTTTTTAATGAGCTTCCCGAGGTTTCAGAAATTGTGATTGCCATTCCCAAGGGTGAAGCCGGTCAATTCAAAAAATTGATTCTTTCGCCTTTGCGGATCAGGAAAAAAGTAAGCCTTGTGACAGGCGGAAAAACTCGTACTGAATCCGTGTGGAACGCACTCGTTTGTGTTTCAAAGAAAAGCCGTTTTGTTTGTATCCACGATGCGGCGCGTCCCATGATTCAACCGGGTTGGCTCATGAAACTTGCGAATAAGATCGGAAGCGCGGACGGAATTGTTTTGGGCGCGGCTATGGTCCCTACAATAAAGGAATTGAATGCCGGGACAAAGCTTGTCCGGAAAACCCTTGATCGGTCGCAGCTCTTCGAGGCACAAACCCCGCAACTGATCTGTAAAAATAAGCTGATGGAAGCCTACCGGAAACTTGGACAGGCCGCTTTTCAGGTGACAGATGATGCTTCGCTGATTGAGGCGATTGGTGGTAAAATAAAAACCTATATTCAGCCGGATCCGAATCTTAAAGTAACGACGTATCAGGATTTAATATTGATCAGGAAAATCATGGATGGCTCTTGCAAATTAAAATTTGGTTTCGGTTGTGATCTTCACCGGCTTGCACCGAACCGGAAATTTTATTTGGGGGGTATTCAAATTCCTTCGCGAGTCGGGCCGGTTGGACACTCGGACGGCGATCCGCTTTTACATGCGATGACCGACGGTGTTTTGGGCGCGATGGGAGAAGGCGATATCGGTGATTTTTTTTCTGACCGGGATCCACGATGGAAAAATATGAGGAGTATCAAATTTTTGAATGAAGCGCTTCGGCTCGCCCGATCCAAAGGATATGTTCCTTTTCAAGTGGATGCGAATATTGTTTTGGAAAAACCGAAGCTGGGCAAAAAGAAGAGAGAAATTGGAACTTATCTGGCGAAAATTCTTTCATTAAATAAGGAACAAGTGAATATCAAGGCAAAAACGGCGGAAGGATTGGGACCGGAAGGCGCAGGGGAAGCAGTTTCCTGCCATGCTTTGATTGTGATGAAATCGGTTGGAGGATTGAAATGACGATTCGAGTTCGTTTTGCCCCGTCCCCGACGGGTTATTTACATATCGGAAATATCCGGACAGCGTTATTTAATTATTTGTTCGCGCGCCACAATCAAGGCACCTTTATTTTAAGGATTGAAGACACGGATGTCGAGCGTTCCCGCAAGGAATATGCGGACGCGATTTTGAAGGATTTAAAACTTCTCGGGATGGATTGGGATGAAGGGCCGTTTTATCAATCCGAACGGCTTTCGATTTATCAGGAGCATCTGGAAAAATTGGAAAAGCAGGGCAAGACCTATCTTTGTTATTGTTCCCAGGACGAACTCAAAGCCCGCCGGAAAGAAGCGCTGGCTTTAAAGCAGCCCGCAAAATATGACGGCCGTTGCCGGACATTGAGCAATGAAGAAAAAAAACGGCGGATCGATCAGGGGATTAAGCCGACGGTTCGTTTTCGGGTGGACGAGACAGAACCGATCATTGTCCATGATTTGATTCGCGGAGAAGTGCGGTTTGATCCGCAGGAAATCGGAGACTTTGTGATTATGAGGCCTGACCCGCGCGGAGGAGACGCGTTTATGCCGACATTTCATATGTCCGTTTGTATTGATGACGGTTTGATGGGCATTACGCATGTGATCCGGGGAGACGACCATCTTTCCAATTCGCCGCGCCACGTGCTTTTATTTAAAGCGTTTGGGTATCAAGTTCCGCAGTTTGCGCATCTTTCGCTCATTCACGGGCCCGGCGGTGAGCCGCTCTCTAAGCGGTTTGGTGCCGTAACGATTCCGGAATTTGTGGATGATCGCGGTTATCTGCCGGAAGCGTTTTGTAATTACCTCGCGCTTTTGGGGTGGTCTCCGAAAGACAACCGGGAAATTTTTTCATTTAAAGAATTGATTGAGGCGTTTGATATTGCGAACATGACCCATCACCCTGCGATTTTTTCGGAAGATAAATTGATCTGGGTGAATATGGAGCATCTGAAAAATCTTTCTCCGGAAGATTATTTAACGCGAGCCTTGGAATTTTTGCGAAGTAATCACTTTTATATCAAAAATGAAGAAATGATTAAACCGGTGCTGCTTGGTATTCAACAAAATATCCACAGGTTTGACGATCTTCCCAAAGTGCTTGCCTTTTTGAATGATGTCAATTTCCGGGCACGGCTCCAGGAACAAGTCATGGCGGGTGCGGGGAATGAAGTGTTTGATATTCTGAAAGAAGGGCGGCCTGTGGTTTTAGCGGCAAAATCGGTTTTAGAAAAAGTAGGAAGCCAGGGGGAAGCTTTACTTAATGAGCTTATCAGCGAAGTTCAGAAAATAACGCCCGAAAAAGGGAAAAAACTTTATTTGCCGATTCGTGCGGCAATCACAGCGGAAGCGCACGGCATGGAACTCAAGAAAGTTTTTGAATTATTAGATAAAGAAACCTTATTCAGCCGGTTTGAATATACCACGCATTTAACGACGACAAAATGAACATTCAATTCCACAATACGCTTTCCGGAAAAAAAGAAGATTTTCAGCCGATTCGCGCCGGCGAAATTTTAATGTATACCTGCGGGCCGACGGTTTACGATTATGCGCATATCGGAAATTTCAGGACGTTTGTATTTGAGGATTTGCTGCACCGGTTTTTAGAATTTCACTTTCGCGAAATTAAAGATTTTAAAGTCAATCACGTGATGAATATTACCGATGTGGATGATAAAACGATTGCGGGCGCGAACCGTGACGGAATTCCATTGGCCCAATATACCAAGAAATATGAAGACGCCTTTATCGAGGATTTGAAGACGCTCAATATCAAGCTCCCGACAGTCATGCCGCACGCGGCTGATGAAAAAGAAATTCAAAGCATGATTCAACTCGTGGCAAAACTGATTGGAAATAACCACGCTTATGTGAAGGAAGGATCTGTTTACTTCCGGATTTCTGAATTTAAAAATTACGGAAAATTGTCCAAAAAGGATTTGGCGCAGAACATTACCGGCGCGCGCGTGGATGTGGATGAATATGATAAGGAAGTGGGCGCGGATTTTGTGTTGTGGAAAGCAACGAAAGAGGGCGAACCCAGCTGGGATTCTCCGTGGGGCAAAGGCCGCCCGGGCTGGCATCTGGAATGTTCCAGCATGAGTATGAAGCATTTGGCAGAAACCATTGATATTCATGCCGGCGGCGAGGATCTGATCTTTCCTCACCATGAAAATGAAATTGCGCAATCCGAAGCGGCGACCGGGAAACCGTTTGTGAAATACTGGCTTCATGCTAAACATTTATTGGTAAACGGCGAAAAAATGTCAAAGTCGAAGGGGAATTTCTTTACGCTTCGCGATTTGCTGGCAAAGAAAGACAAATCCGGAAAATTTTATGACAAGATGGCCATAAAATATGCATTGTTATCTACGCATTATAGAACGCAATTAAATTTCACCTTTGAATTGCTTGAAGAAGCTAAGGAAAATATTAAAAAATTGGATGATTGCTATTTCAAGTGTTTAAGTGTTGCTGCCTTGGGAGTAGAGAGAGAAGCCAATGTAGCCAGTAAAAAAGATTTTGAAAATCACCCCAAACTTTCTGGCCTCAGAGAATATACAACAAAAATGGCAGAAGCCTTACAGGACGATCTTAATATCTCAGTTGCATTGGCGAATTTGTTTGAAGTTTTAAGGGAAATTAATTCGTGGTTTCCCGGAAGTATAGCCATTGATGGAAGCCAGCTCCGAGGTGTTATCTTTTTCTTTAAATTGATAGATGATTTGTTTGGCTTGGATGTTTCTGTTATTAATTCGGTTCCTGAAAGAGTAATTGAGATGCTGATGAAGATAATTGAATTTCGAAGAAAGAAAGAGTTTGGTCCGGCTGATCAGATTCGTAAACAAATTAATGATGAAACAGGTTGGCTGGTTAAAGACGGTCGACCGGGCGAGCCGTCGACGGTAAAGAAAAAACGAAGAACGTGGGATTGATTTGAGCTGATTGTCATTCTGTATTGTTAAGAAACATAACCGTAAATCGATTCGTTTGAAACATTATGATTATTCTGAGGCGGGATCGTATTTTGTAACCGTATGTACGCAGCATAGGGAATGTTTGTTTGGAGAAGTTATGAATGGGAAGATGGAGCTAAATGATGTTGGGGGGATGGTTAAAGAATTGTGGTTGAAGTTGCAAGAAAAATTCCATATAGAACGTGATGTTTTTGAGATTATGCCAAATCATGTGCACGGAATCGTATCAATCGTAGGGGCGAACCCATGTGTTCGCCCTGGTCTTGATTCCGGTACAATGGTAAACGATCCCCGTTCAGGGCAGACACGTGGGTCTGCCCCTACCATTGGCACCATCGTTCAATGGTTTAAGACCATGACAACGAATGCGTACATAAATGGGGTCCGAAAATCAGGTTGGAAACCATTTCCTGGTAAATTCTGGCAACGGAATTATTACGAGCGCGTGATTCAAAACGAAAAAGAATTACTGGAAACAAGAGAATATATTCAACAAAATCCATTAAAATGGGATACCGATCCCGAACATCCGGATCACATATGAAAAAAGGAATATTCATTACCTTTGAAGGAGGGGAAGGAAGCGGGAAAAGTACGCACATTGCATGCGCTGCCGATTATCTCCGGAAAAAAAAGAAAAAGGTTCTAGTAGTGCGCGATCCCGGTAGCACGCAGATCAGCGAAGCGATCCGCGCGATTTTGCTTGATAGCAAAAATCAGGAAATGGCGATGGAGACGGAGCTTTTCCTTTATCTTGCCGCACGGGCTCAATTTGTGAAAGAAATGATTATGCCGGCGCTTCAAAAAGGGATGGTGGTGATTAGTGACCGCTTTGAAGATTCAACTGTTGTGTATCAAGGGTTTGCCGGCGGGATCTCGCCGAAACGGATTCAGAAAATTGTTCCCGAGGCGCGCGGGAATCTTGTCCCCCAATTGACATTTCTATTGGATGTGAGCGTTGAAGAAGGCTTGAGGCGAGCCGGCCGGACAGACAGGATGGAACAGAAATCCGTTGCGTTTCATGAAAAAATCCGGCGCGGATATCTTGCATTAGCGCGAAAAAACAGGAAGCGTTTTATGGTGATTGCGACCGAAGCACCGTTTGACAAGGTGAGAAAAAAAATCGAGGAAGGATTAGACCGTGCTATCGCGTGATTTAATTGATCGGGAAATTTACGGGCGGCTCACTGAGCAGATCAGGAAATCAAAATGCGCCACCACGTATCTTTTCACAGGGGAAGAAGAAGAAAAGAAGAAGGCGCTTGCCCGCGCTTTTGCGAAGGCGCTTAATTGTGAGAATCAAAGTTTCGATTTGGAATGCACCTGCGATATTTGCAGAAGGATTGATGACGGCAATTTCTCTGATGTGACATGGTATGGTTTGGACGAAGAAATCAATTCGCTCAAAATCGGGCAGATACGCGAGTTTATTCATCAGCTTGGGCTGAAGCCGGTTGAAGGGAAAACGAAAGTGTTTATTTTTAACCAAGCTGAACTTCTCACGCCGGACGCTCAAAATGCACTTCTGAAGAGTTTGGAAGAGCCGCCGCCGGGCAACGTGATTATTTTACTTGTTCCCCATGCGCGAAATCTTTTTGATACGATTATTTCCAGAGCGGTGGAAGTGAAAGTTCTTCCATTTAAAGACGAAGAACTTTCGCAAATTCTCATAGATGAGGGAATCGCCCCGAGCGAAGCGGATTATTTGGCGAGAATTTCGAGAGGGAATTTGAAATATGCGCGAAAAGCGCATGACCAAGAATGGTTTGAAGAAAGGAAACAATGGGTTAGCCATCTTAGCCGCGATCCGATTTCTTTTCTGGATCAATTCACCTCATCGAAACGGGATCAGGCACTTGAGGTTTATGATTTTTTAATTGAATGGTCGCGCGATCTCCTTGTCACGCATGCCTCCGGCGGGCGAAGTATATTAATTTATGCCGAGCAGTTGTATCCGTTCGAACAGCTTGTCAGTCAAAAAGATTTCGACTCACTGTTTGAACTATTTGAAAATTTAACGATGTTGAGAAAATCGATTGATGAAAACGGCAATGTTAAATTGACGTTAACGCAGACTCAAGTGGTGTTGGAAAGGTTCCTGAAAACATGAAAAAACCATATTACATTACGACTCCGATCTATTATGTGAATGCGAGTCCGCATATCGGGCATGCCTATACAACCGTCCTTTGCGATACGTTTGCGCGCTTCCATCGATTCATGGGGGAAGAAACATTTTATTTGACGGGAACGGATGAGCACGGCGCGAAAGTTGAGAAAGCCGCGCGCGAACAGGGCAAAGATCCGAAAACCTATGTAGACGGAATCGTTCCGAGATTTAAAGATTTATGGAAATTGCTCGGAATCGAATATGATTATTTTATCCGGACGACGGATGAAAATCATCAACGAACCGTTCAAAACATTTTACGGGATTTAGAAGCGAAAGGCGATATTTATACGAGCAAATATAAAGGCTGGTATTGCGTTCCTTGTGAATCGTTTTGGACGAAACTGCAGCTTGTGGACGGGAAATGTCCGGATTGTCACAGGGAGGTTCAGGAGCTTGAGGAAGAAAATTATTTTTTCAAAATGGCAAAATATCAAACATGGTTAATGGACTACATCGAAAACCATCCCGGTTTTGTCCGCCCCGAAATTCGAAGAAATGAAATTTTGGGATTCCTGAAGGAGCCGCTTGAAGACCTTTGCATTACGCGGCCGCGAACTCGGCTCGGCTGGGGAATCGATTACCCGAATTCAAAAGATCATGTGATTTATGTTTGGTTTGATGCCCTCATAAATTATGTCAGTGCAATCGGTTACACGATTGACGACAAAAAGTTCAACCGGTATTGGCCGGTGGATGCGCATATGATTGGAAAAGATATTCTCCGTCAGCATGCTGTTTATTGGCCCATTATGTTAAAGGCGATGGGCGTTGAAATGCCGAAAATGGTGTTGGCGCACGGCTGGTGGACGATGGGCGGGGCGAAAGTGTCCAAGTCGCGCGGAAACACAGTTGATCCGGTGGAGTTGGTGAAGAAATACGGAATCGATGCGTTCCGGTATTTTCTGTTGCGGGAAGTAACTCTTGGCCTTGATGGCGCATTTTCGGAAGATTTGCTTGCCGAGCGTTACACCAGTGATCTTGCAAACGATCTCGGCAATCTATGGTTCCGGCTTGCGTCGATGCTTGGAAAGTATTTTGAAGGGAAAATTCCTGCTTGCGCCGGAGATGCACTCTTGTCGTCTGAAAAACCTAATTTGGTGAATTTATATCATAATGTGGAAAGTGCAATGTTGGATTACGACCCAAGAAGTGCAGTATCATATATTTGGGCGGCGATTACACGATTAAATGGTGCAATCGAATATAATAAACCGTGGGTGTTGGCGAAGGATCCCGCAAAGAGAGAGGAACTTGCGCGATTTCTTGTGATGTTGGGAGAGTGGCTTGCGCATACTGCGGTTTTATTGCTTCCGTTTTTGCCTCATACGGCCCAGCAAATTTTGGAACGGTTTAAATTGAAAACAGATTGGACGATCGAAAACGAGGATGATTTCGGAGCTTTATTTTTAAAAGCCGGAACACCCGTTGAGCGCGGTGATGCGCTTTTCCCGCGGCTTGAAGAGATGAAGTAGGTTTTGTTAAAAAGACGAATGCATCGTAGGGGCGGGTTTAAAACCCGCCCCTACAATTTTATTATGTGGTAAATATGCTTTTAATTGATACCCATACACATCTTCAGTTCCCCGACTTTGAAAAAGATATTGATCAAATCATTTTTCGTGCCAATACGGCTGGTGTGAAAATATTGATTAATGTCGGGTCGGATTTGGCTGCGTCACGGAAAGCGGTTGAAATGGCCGAACGATATGAAAATGCTTTCGCGGCCGTCGGGATTCATCCGCATGATGCAAAAGAATTCTCGGAAGCTTCTTTTGCAGAAATCGAACGGATGGCCGAACATCCGAAAGTCGTAGCGATCGGAGAAATCGGGCTCGATTATTACCGCAATCTTTCGTCCCAGCAAATTCAAAAAGAGGTCGTGGTCCGGTTCTTGGAGCTTGCCAAGAAAAAGAATTTACCGATTGTTTTACATATTCGCGATGCATATCCCGAAATGATCGCAATCCTTAAGGAAAATTGCGAGCAACCGGTGAAAGGGGTTTGTCATTGTTTTTCGGGGACACGTTCGCATGCCGAGGAAATGCTGCGTCTCGGACTTTATATTTCGTTTTCCGGGCCGGTCACGTATAAGAAAAATGATGAGTTAAGGGAAATTGCGAAAATGTGTCCGAACGACCGGATTTTAATTGAAACCGACGCACCGTATCTTCCTCCGGAAGGGTTTCGCGGTAAACGGAATGAACCTGCATTTTTACTGAAGACGGCGCAATGTATTTCGGAATTGAAACAAATGCCGCTTGAAGCATTCGCCAATACAACGGCGCAGAACGCAATTCGTGTTTTTGGTCTTCCTCCCAATATAGAAGATGACAGACGAGGGATATCTGAATGAAACAATTTTTTCTGGAAATATTCTTGATGTTCCGGAAAGAGAAACTTTATCTTTTCCTATTGATGGCGCTCCTTGTTTTTTATGGAGTTGTGCTGGCAGGAAACCATGTTTTTGTTAAAAAAGAAAAACAGGAGCCTTCGAATAAAATCATAGAAACTCAAGGTCAGAGTCGAGTCAAAACCCAAAAAGAAGTTAAAAAGGAAGATTTGCTTGATTCAAAAATGATCAGCAAAAAATTGGAAGAAAATCCGGAGCTTTGGAAACCAATTCGGATTTTAGCGCTCACAACATTCGGTATTTTTTTGGCGGGAATATCGCTTAATTTTTTTGCGATGCATCGCTTCGTTAAACAACGGGAGCTTGTCTCGCGGGCAGGTGACGTTCTGCATATTTCCTGGGGCAGTTCAGAAATTGTCCAAGTGATTTTGCTTTTTATTTGTTTCGGGGTGGTGCTCAATTTAACGGTGTCTCTTTTTAAACTTATATTCGGCAGCCCAGCGGATTCGTTTGGGTTTATTTTGCTCCATACACTGTCAATCGATTTATTATTAGTGTTTTTTATTGTTAATCGGGTGAGGAAAAGCGGAGCGAGGGTAAAGGATTTATTGGGATTTACCTGGAGGAAAATTCCGCTACGCGAAATTTCGGTTGGATTTTTAACATATCTTGCGATTTTGCCGGCCGTTCTGGGGCTTTTGATGGTGCTTGTGTATTTATCAAATAAATTTTCGTATCAGCCCCCTCCTCACCCTTTGGTGAATTTGTTTATGAGTGAAGAAGCGAATTCGCCGATCATTATGGGATTATCCCTTGTTCTCGCTTGCCTTGTAGGGCCAATCGTGGAAGAGATATTTTTTCGCGGATTTCTTTATCCGGCGATTCGGAAATATGGCGGAACCGGCTGCCCTTGCGCTACTCTGAAACGAAATTTAATTTTGGATGAAAGCGCAAAGACTGTACTGATTTCCGATAAATATCCCCATAGATATTTAAATGGGAATCAGTGCTGGGCCATGGTTGTTTCGGCCGGGCTGTTTGCGGCTCTTCACGAAAATATTTTTTCGTTTCTTCCTATCTTTCTTTTAGGTCTTGCGTTATGTTATCTGTACGAAAAACGTTCAAGCGTGCTGGCCTGTATTTCGCTTCACGTGGTGCATAATAGCTTGTTTGTCGGATATTTCTTTTTGGTTAAAAATTTATTAACTTGAGTTCTGCCAATTTTATGGCGTAATAATTATAACTTTTTGACAATAAATGAGTTGTCATCCCCGAATGCAGCGAAGCAGCACTGCTCCGCATGTGTTTTTATCGGGGATCTATGTTTTTTCTGGATTCCCGCTTACCCCGGAAAAACCGGGGCCGGTCCTTTCTTTCCCAAGGGAAACTTGCGGGAATGACAGAGAAGTGCAGAACTCAAGTTATTAATTTAGAGAGGAAATCTCAATGGGGTTAGTAGGTTGGATTCTTATTTTCCTCGGAACCGTCATGATTCATGAAGTTGCGCACGGTGCCGTGGCGTATCTTTGCGGTGACCGGACCGCGAAGATCATGGGACGGCTTTCTTTGAATCCACTGAAACATATCGATTGGTTTTGGACAGTGGCGTTTCCCGCCATGCTTTTTATTTCGACGGGCGGACGATTTATGATCGGGATGGCAAAGCCTGTTCCGGTCAATTTTAGTGCGCTTCATCATCCGAAACGGGATATGATTTGGGTGGCACTTGCGGGCCCTCTGGCCAATGTGGTTTTGGCCAAATTTTTACTTGTCGGTTATCAGCTGACGGGATTTATATTTTTCCTTTACGGAGTTTATTTTAGTTTGGGGCTTGCTGTTTTTAATATGCTTCCGATTCCTCCTCTGGACGGTTCTCGTGTCGCGGCCGGGCTTTTGCCGCGTCCGCTTGATTACTATTATTTGAAAACGGAACCGTATGGTTTTTTGATCGTTATGGTTCTTTATTTTACAGGGTTTGTATATTATTGGATCATTCCCGGAATTAATTTGCTTGCGCAATTCTTAAATGCACCCATGATGCGGTTGTGAGGAAAGTTGAATGTGTGAATTTTCCGCCATACAGCGCGGACGGATCCGCCAACGATTTGTGGCGGAGATACCCGTGAAGGCGGGGATATATGAACATGGATTCCCGCCTAAAGCATGCGGGAATGACAAAAAGGAAGATATGGGAAAAACACTGAAATCGATCGGCGAATTTGCCCTGATCGATCGGCTTCGAAAAGTTTTTCCGGCCGGGAAAGATGTAATTTGTGGTATCGGAGATGATGCCGCGGTCTATTCGGCTTCAAAAAACCGTTATCAACTGCTTGCCATTGACACGATTGTTGAAGACATTGATTTTGAGATCAGGAAAATCCCGCCGGAAATGATAGGAAGAAAAGCGCTTGCAATTAATTTAAGCGATATTGCGGCGATGGGCGGAATTCCGAAAATCGCGGTGGTTAGTTTAGTTTTGCCGGCGAAAACACAAGTTCAATTTATTGAACGGTTTGCGGACGGCCTGAAAAAGCTTGCGAAACAATACAACGTTTCGATAGTCGGCGGTGATTTGTCGCGAGGACCGTGCTTGTGTGCGACGGTTGCTATTACGGGTGAAATTGATCCCGGGCATGTCATATTGAGGAAGGGATCAAAGCCGGGAGATTTAATTTTTGTGACCGGAAGTTTGGGCGGCTCGATTCTGGGGAAACATTTCCAGCTAACACCACGGGTGGCTGAAGGGCAGTTTCTCTCGGAATTCGGGATTTCCGCTATGATTGACATCTCAGACGGTTTGATCCAGGATTTAAATCATTTGATTTCCGGAAACCGGCTGGGATATGTTTTGGATGAACGTAAAATTCCGATTTCCGAAGCAGCCAAGCGCTTAAGCCGGAAAGACCGGAAAAGCGGCCTTCATCACGCTTTTTACGACGGAGAAGACTTTGAGCTATTATTTACGGTCGCGCGGAAGAAAAAAGAGCAATTGGAGCGTTTATGGAAACGTCTTTTTTGCACGCCATTAACCCACATTGGCGAGGTCGTGGAAAATTCACGCTCTAAACCCTATTTGATTAAAAAGGCCGGCTACCAACATTTTTAATATGAAAATGAATCAACTTTGGCATACAAAATCCGCAAAAGAAACCGTTTCTTGCGGTCGCGGGATTGCGAAATTGCTTATTCCGGGAGATGTCCTTGCCTTGATCGGTGATTTGGGAAGTGGGAAAACAACCTTCGTAAAAGGGCTGGCAGCCGGTTTAGGGATTGCGGATATGCGGCTCGTCAAAAGCCCCACATTCGTCATTTTTCATATTTACCAGGCGGATACGCCGATCTATCACTTCGATTTATATCGCCTTGAGACAGAAGCGGATTTGGATGATATTGGGTTTGATGAGTTTTTATCTGACCGGAATGCGATATCGGTGGTTGAGTGGGCGGACCGAATTCCTTCGATATCGGAACGCGCGACTGTAACGGTTGAAATTTCAGTCGACAACGAAAAAGAAAGAACGATTCGTTTGTATAGAGGGTTGTTGGCCCGAAACTTGACGACGAACATTCAGGGTGAATGATGGAAAAGATTCGCAATATTTTAGCTGTTGATACGTCTTCCCGTGTTTTATCCGTTGGGATTTCTCAGAACGGAGAGTCGGTTTTCGAAACGAATTTGGAGGGAACACCGCGGCATTCCGAGCAGTTGATTGATCTCATCCAGCACGGACTTGAAACGGTTCACCTGAAGAAGAATGATCTGACTCATTTCGTGTGGGGGCTTGGGCCGGGTTCGTTTACAGGGTTACGGATCGGCTGCGCTTTCCTTAAGGGGTTTTCTTTAGGGTGCCAGAAGCCTGTTTTTGGCGTTTCAAGCCTCGATGCGATTGCGCTCGGTTCCGGAATTATTTCCGGAGAATTAGCGGTTTGTGTTGATGCCCGGAGGGAAAAAATTTATACTGCTATCTATAAATTCCAAAATGGAAGTCCGGAAAAAATACTTCCGGAATCTGTTTTGTCGTTTGAAGAGCTTTCAAAAGAAATTCGTCCCGGAATGATTGTCACCGGTGATTCGATTTTGAATTATCATATTCGATTTCGAAATGCATTTGCTGATCAAGTTGAACTGATGCAGCCGATGTTTTGGTATCCAAAAGCATCGTTGATGATTCGTTTGTTTGAAACATGGCCGGAACGGACGAAGAAATTGACACTTCGCATGATGGTTCCGATGTATCTGAGACGATCGGAAGCGGAAGAAAAACTTTCAGAAAAACAAAAAAGGTAAAATATGGCGACGGCAACCGTTGAACAAAAGCTTGAGGTCGATAAGCTTTCAACATGGCTTGAAATCAATCGTGATGCTGTGACGCATAATTTAGATCGAATTTACAGATGGATCATGCCCGGTGCTGAAATTCTCGCCGTCATTAAGTCAAACGCTTACGGCCATGGGTTGATTGAAATAGCGCGTGCGGCGGCTGATCATGCGGCGTATTTCGGAGTTTCTCATATTTCGGAAGCGCTTGTGCTGAGGCAGCTTTATTTGGAAAAACCTATTCTGTTATTTGGGATTCCGCCTGAGCGCGATGTCGAAACGGCAATCCGTTCAAAAATTACACTTTCCGTTTCGAGTTTGAGTGAAGCAGAATTAATTTCCAATATAGCAAATAAACTTTCGAAGTCCGTCAATGTGCACATCAAAATAGATACCGGCATGGGGCGCCTCGGAATCCGGTGGCCGGAAGCGGTTTCTAACATCCGTCAAATCGCCGCGCTTGATTCGATTCATTTAGAAGGGATTTATACCCATTTTCCGGAAGGTGCGAGTGATCAAGACTCATTCACGATGCAACAAATCAAAGTTTTCATGGATATTATCGACGAAGCTTCGGGAAAAGGAATACATTTTGCGTACCGGCACGCGGCAAACAGTCTCGGGATTTTAAATTACAAAGAGTCACATTTAAATTTAGTCCGGCCCGGGATTACATTATATGGAATCAAACCAAGTTCCGGAATGATGTCCAAAATTCCGCTCAAGCCGGTTCTCTCCTGGCGTGCGCGGATTATTTTGGTCAAGAAACTAAAAACAGGCGAATCGACGGGTTATAACCGCTTATACAAGGCTTCTCATGATACGACGATCGGCATTCTTCCCGTTGGGTATAGTCACGGTTATCCGTTTGCTTTGTCGAATCGGGGGTTGGTATTGTACCGGGGAAAACGGTATCCGATTGCCGGGCAAGTTTCGATGGATTATGTGGCGGTTGATTTCGGGGCCGATATGGATGATATTCATGCGGGTGAAGTTGTGACATTACTTGGCTCGGATGGGGATGATGCGGTGACGGCTGAAATACTTGCCGAACGGGCAGGCACAATCCCTTATGTGATTGTAACGCAACTCAATTTGGCGCTTCCGCGGTTTCTTGTTTGAATGTTATGAAATTCAGGATTCTCCATTACGGTTTACTGGATTCAACCAATAATCTTGCATTAATATTAGCGAAAGAAGGCGCTTCGGAAGGAACGGTTGTTTGTGCGGATTACCAGTCGAAAGGCAGAGGCCGTTTTGACAGAAAATGGGTTTCGCCGAGAAGGAAAAATCTTTTATTTTCAGTTATTTTGCGGCCGTGCGTGAAGGTTTCGCGGGCGCCATTATTAACGATACTTGCAGCACAAGTTTTAGTGGATGTGCTCACGCGGAAATTTGGGTTACCGGCTAAAATTAAGAGACCGAATGATGTTTTGGTGAATCAGAGGAAAATAGCCGGAATTTTAACAGAATCAGCTGCGACCTCGAATTCTATTGATCATGTTATTTTAGGGGTGGGATTGAATGTTAATTCAAAAAAAAGAGAACTACTTAAAGCTGCGACGTCCATATACGAAGAAACGAAACGTATTTCTAACCGGGAAGAGTTGTTAAATAGTTTCTTATCGGAATTTGAAGGACGCTATCGGGTTTGGCTTACTTCCGCTCAAGGGTAAATGACAGTTATGAATAAGCAGAAAAATAGAGACATAATCAGGGTTCTCGCCATAGACATAGGGAATTCCACCCTTTCATACGGTTTTTTCCAGTCTAAGAAGTTGGTAAAAACCGGGTTTTTCTCAATTGTGGATATTAGGAATTACATAATCCCAAAATTATTCAATAATATAATAGAAAATGGAGCAAATAGCAATAGCTTACAGGTAATAATAAGTAGCGTTGTCCCAGAAATTACTAAAAAAGTCATAGCTCTTATAAAAAAGTCAGATCAGCTTATATCGGTTTATGTTATTGGTCAAAATGTCTGTTTAAGTGTTCCTATGAAATATAATCGGAAGAATATAGGTGCGGATCGCATTGTCAATATATATGGAGGCCTCAAACTATACCGGCAGCCTTTCCTTATGATTGATTTTGGAACGGCGATTACTTTTGATTACGTATCCAAGAAAGGGGTTTTTGAGGGCGGATTGATTGTGCCAGGCGTTCACCTTTCCTTTAACGCTTTGAAAAATCAAGCAGCCCTGATCCCTGATTTCAAACAATTGCAAGCAGTCCGTTCCTTGATTGGGCATGATACAAAGGCAGCACTTTCATCCGGCCTGCTCAATGGATTCGGCGCTCTTGCCGATGGTTTAATAAGCCGGTTTCATAGTTGGTATGGTAAAATGACAGTAATTGGAACGGGGGGATTTGTTACCAAAATAAAGCCGTATGTGACAGGTTTTGATATCATCGATCCTCTTCATACCATCCGCTCATTAGAAATCATTTATCAGAACGAAGTCAGTAAAAAAGAGGAAATACTATGACAGAAACGATAAAAAAGAGCCGAAGCTTTTTTTCTTTTCTCAGGAACGATCCTCCACAACGGTATTACGTGGGCATGCATTTTTTATGCTTGTCCGCCATGATGGTGGTCTTGTTTGTGATCTTGAATCAGGAATTTCAGAAATTTATTACTTCTGTTGACACAATCAATATATCAGCCCAATCATTTAAAGTGCATTTGGGCGATTTATATTCTTCCATTTTTGTAAAAGCAATAATGTTATTTCTTGTTGGCTATGGGGTCAGCGTTCTTGTGGGGCTCCTATTTTTACATCATGTGACGGGCCCGATGATCCGCGTCCGTGCGATTTTGGATGCCCTTTCGCGGGGTCAATTTCCAGCGGGAATGATTCAATTCCGGCAGGGTGATTTTTCGAAGGAGATTGCCTTGTCGCTAAGCCGCTTGATCGATTTTTTAAGCCGATCGCGGACTTCGATTTCCGGAGAGAAAAAAGAAGATCATTAATATAATATAAATGGTATTTGTTTAGCGTTTGAAGTTATTATCTGTGGAGGCTTTAACGTTTTGTCATTCCCGCGAAAGCGGGAATCCAGAAAAAATACTGGATACCCGCTTAAAACTTGCGGGCATAACACGAATGGAAACTGCCGTTACTTCAAAACGCCAAGCAAATATTTATATTTAAAAGAAGAGTGATTTTATGGAAAAACAAAAAAGGCGGCGGACGTTAGGACTTAAAATTGTTACGGCTGCACAGAAATATTTTGTGTTGCTCGAGTTCTTTCTATTGATGTGCACTATGGTTTATTTACTTTATTTGATTTTTGGGACCATTTCCGATTCTACGCAGCAATTGATTCCGAATGATCATCCGGAATTCGCCGATGTGATGGATCGGCTTAGATATCTTCTTTTGGTCAGAATTTCAATTTTGTTTGTTGTTGTTTTTCTGGTCAACGTGCTCTTAGGTCTTTTCTATCTGCACCGTTTGATCGGCCCGCTCGTGAGAATTCGTTCTGTTTTGTCCCAGATTGCTGACGGAAACATTCCTTCCGCAGATGTCCATTTGCGAAAAGGAGATTTCCCGACGGATTTGGCGAAGGAATTGTCGCGTGCATTAACCCGGATACGCGAGATGAAGAACGAGCCAAAACAGTAAAAAAGCCCTTCCGCAACCGACTTTTCCGCTTGACAATTATAAAGAGAGTGATAATATTACGCTCCCGATTGGCACTCAGCTGGCGGGAGTGCTAACCCGACTTTCTCATCGATTTTGTGAATCGACGAGAAAGTCGCTTTGGGCGCAATAAGTTACGCCCAAAGTTTTGCGCCCTTGTTAAATCAGGGCG
>Ga0156235_116_pt1 | contig 83751 bp, 47 predicted proteins | sample RifCSPlowO2_12_FD_107882 | JGI IMG/M metagenome (GOLD analysis project Ga0156235, IMG submission 107882) | Omnitrophica bacterium RIFCSPLOWO2_12_FULL_44_17 | reverse complement strand
GCTTTCTTTAGTTTATCGTGCAATTTTACCATGCCTGCACCTGTTTTTTCAATCCGATGTCGTTTATTTCAATGAGGTTGCATGCTCTTGAATCTTTTTTCAGTGGACCCTAAATAAGAAAAACGAGGGCAAAGCTCGTCTCGTGATTGAACCGGACCAACCCAAATATATAAGCAACGGCTCCGAGATAAAACACAGGGCGGAATCTTCCACTTTTTAAAGCCGAGATCTTGGGGTATGGAATTTTGCTTACCATCAGGAAACTAATACCCACCATAAAAACAGCGAGCAAAAAAGAACACAGCGGGAAATCGACCAAACTATCACTTTTACACGCCAACACAACCATTGCCACAATAATTCCTGCCGAAGTTGACGGCAAACCCTCAAAATAATTTTTCATCGCTTGCCCGACATTAAATCGTGCGAGCCGGTAAACCCCGGCCGTAAGATAGAAAAAACCGATAAAAACAAACCAGGTTTCCATGTGTTCCAAAATAACCTTTACCGCTAAAAAAGACGGAGCTACCACAAACGAAACTAAATCCGCGAAAGAATCCATTTGTTTGCCCAAATCGGAAGCTAAGTCAAGCTTTCGCGCGAGATATCCGTCAAAATAATCAAAACAAGCCGCCACGACAATCAGCCATGCGCCGGCCGAATAATTGCCTGAAGAAACCAGAATCATAGAAAAAAAACCCGTAAAAAGGTTCAGAAAAGAAACAATATTAGGAACCAAATCAGTCACTAAATTAAAATCTACTTTTTTTCGAGCGTTCATTGAATCCATTCTCCGAGAATTGTTTCGCCAGCTTTCATATGTTGTCCAACCTCAATTGTCGGACGAAAACACCGCTTCGGGATATAAATTTCAACACGAGAACCATAGCAAATAATCCCGAGTTGTCCGCCTTTTTGAACAGCTTGATCCAATTTCACATCACAACAAATCCGGCGGGCAATGGCACCCGACATCTGCCGAATTAAAATCCGCCGGTCACCCTGTTCAAGAGCAATCCAATTCGACTCATTATACATAACGGATTTTTGTTTTAAAGCATTAATGAATTTGCCCGGGACATATTGTAGAAATCGAACCTTTCCCGCAATCGGAGCAAGCGTCATATGGGCATTCAAAAGCGAAAGAAAAGTGCCAATTTTGACGGTTTCCTCCTTAAAAAAACGTTCTTCCGTCACCGTCGAAATTTCGACCACTTTTCCATCAGCTGCTGCCACAGGATTTTCAGTAACCGGAATCCGGCGTTTTGGTATTCTAAAGAAAAGAAGCTGCGCACTCAGCAAAATCAATAAAACGATATCGAGCCAATACTGCCCGAAAAAAATCATGCACAGAATACTACCATACAACAAAATTGCATAAAACCCCGGCCATGCGCGCCGATCGATAGCTATATTTATCATAAAAAACGGCTTAAATCCTCTTCGCTTATACAGATATGTTAAATCATTTCCCAAAGCATGTTCTCAAGTGGGTTATTTTAACCTTTAGTCTATGCTTCTACTACCACTTTTTCCCGATAACTGAAAAAACAATCATCGAGGTTCTTGAAAATAAAATATTTAATCGAAAATCGTCCGAAAATGGTATAATTACGTCATACACAAGGAGACGCCATGAAAAAAACAACTATTTTACTCGTCATCATACTAATCTTATGCTCTACACCATCCAATCTCTTTGCCGCAAGCCCGTGGACTAAAGCACAAACCTACGGCGGTAAAACAGGCGGCAAATTAGTTTTTGGGTTAAAAAATGTGCTTTTCGGCTGGAGTTCTCTATTCATGGAACCTGCTGAAGCTATTGCGAACGGAGAAAATATCTGGGCTGGTTTCGGGCAAGGTCTTGCCTATCCGATTATTAATACTGTCGGCGGAGCGCTACAATTTTTAACCTTTCCTGCACCATTTGACATTCCGCTTCCGGAAACCGGCGAGAAATTTTAGTAAATGATAAAGAGCTCAATAAATCCTCAACCTCCCTTACATACCAAAAATCATTTACGTCTCGAAAAAAATAATTATTGAATTGAAAATTTTAATACCTTAACTTTATTAACATATTAGAACATCTTTTAAAATAATTATAAATTAATGAACTGAAACAAGTTATGTAAAATTAGGTTACTCCTATTCAAATAGAAATAATACCATAGTCCATGAACCTATTTGATTGGCTGGTTGTTTAGGCAGTGTTGAATTTTTAATTTAAATCCACCTCCAGTGAAAAAACTAAAGATTTTTTGTATTTTCTCGATAATTATTTGGTAGTTAATCGTGTGTTGTTGTGGTAGCATAATATTGAAGTTACCGAAAAGCATACGTATGTTTTTAATAAAAAAAAGGGGGGAATAAAATGAAGAAAGTATTTGCACTTACACTCATATTAGTCATGGCATTAGGCTTACCGCTTGCTCTCGCAGCTGAGACAGCTGGCCCGTGGGTCTGCCAAAAAGCGTCTTCAGATTCGTATTTAGAAGCTGTCGCCGGCAAAATAGGCAGAGGATTGGGCAATACTGCGTTTGGATGGGTTGAACTCATCCGCCAGCCAACAGTCAATGCCAATAAGTGGGAAGGTGTCAGCAAGGGCATAGGCTATTCGATTGGTCGTACAGCAGCCGGAGTGCTTGAGGTTGCCACAGCGATCGTCCCGAAAGCCAACATTCCTCAAGTGGAGCCTGCTTGTTTTTCAAAATTATTTGAATAAGAAAAGGCTCTTCTATCTTAATAATAGAAAAGGCGTTACTGCTAATGCGGTAACGCCTTTTTTATTGGCTTCAATATCTGATAACCCTGTGTTTTTCCATGTCATTATTCAGCAAAGCAGTCAGTCCACCGGGAGAAATTTTTGAATAAAATTTTGAAAGTCACTCGCGAAACCACTCTGCTTAATTTCCTATTCGCTTCATTCCCTGACATCAACAAAACGCGCATGAAACAATTCTTAAAGCACCAATGCGTTTCCGTCAATCACGCTGTCATGACCCAATTTGATCATTCTTTAAAACCCGGAGATCAGGTTCATCTTGAAACGTCAAAAGCAAGAGCCATAACACCCGCTTCTCAATTTCACATTAAAATCGTTTATGAAGATGATGACATTCTGGTGATCCAAAAACCGGCAGGCCTTCTCACGATAGCAACGGACAAAATTCAATGGGAAACGGCCATGTTCGCCTGTAATGATTACCTTAATAAAAAAGCGGCTGCTCAAAAACCGGGGAAATCAATCAAATATCAAAAGCAGGTATTCGTCGTGCATCGGCTTGACCGGGATGCTTCAGGTCTGCTTCTGCTAGCTAAAAATGAAAACGCCAAATTCACGCTTCAGGAAAACTGGGGACATTTTACGAAGGAATACGATGCCATTGTCGAAGGCCGACTCGAAGAAAAATCCGGCACTATCTCAAGCTATCTCACGGAGAATCAATTTTTAAGGGTGTTTAGCGGTCCCAAAACATCAAAAGCAAAACAGGCGATTTCTCACTACCGCGTTGTTCAAGAAAACGACAATTACTCCCATGTGAAAGTCCTCCTTGAAACCGGACGAAAGCACCAGATTCGTGTTCATTTGTCGGATTTAGGGCATCCAATTGTCGGCGATAAAACCTACGGTTCCGTATCCAATCCGGCCGGCCGCTTGGCATTGCACGCGTCCCGTCTTGAATTTCAACATCCGGTCACCGGCAAAACACTCGCTTTCACATCCCCGTTACCACCAGCACTCGAACGTTTATTGTAATCTCTTTAAAGGCTCTCGGCTTAAATCCGAATCTACAAAAAATCAGGTATCTGTTTAGCGTTTTGAAGAAACGGCAGTTTTCATTTCTGTCATGCCCGCATGCTTGAAGCGGGCATCCAGCATTTTTCTGGATTCCCGCTTTCGCGGGAATGACAAAACGTAAAGGCCTCACAGATAATAACTTCAAACAGCTAAACAAACACAAAATCAGATGTCTTCACTTCCGGTTAACGGATTAACAAGCGCAGAATTTTGAAGCAGACTTCCGTAGTAAAAAACAACACAGGAGCGGCCCCCCGCTTTTTCGCAGAACTGAAATTGTTCTGCGAATATTCCGGGGGAATTTATCAGCTTATAAGCCCCAATTCCGATATTCACCTTTTTAAAATCGTCTACCCTTTTTCGGGCGTCCGAAATGTATTTTTCAAACTCTGACAATGTGGGGGGATAACTCATAATCGTCACAAAATCAACGAGGCCGGTTTGAAGCCAACCCGGCCAATCCTGATAAGCTTCGTGATAAGCGCGGACGTAAGACATGCACCCGGTAGTGGATATTTGAATGTCCGGCCGGATTGCACGCGTTTTTTGGACAAGCAGTTTAAGCAAATCGGTCACTTGTTCGCGCCTCCAATTTTTCCAAATCAGGCTATTCTCTTCAATCGTTTTAAGGCCGGTTGCTTTCTGGAAACGTTTGACATTCATTTTAGTATAACCGTAATGTGGATTGCTATCCGGATAGCGAATGTAATCAAATTGAATCCCGTCTAATTCGGGGTAGGCACGGAGGATTTCCTCAACCATCTTCCCAAGTTCTTCGCGCACACGCAAATCGCCGGGTTCAAGAAAATATTGGTTGTCAATTTTATAATCTTTGAGTTTTCGCTTCTTATCTACATTTCTTGTCAGGATATCGGTTCCGTATTTCCCGAGAAGTGGCGCCTTTTCATTCTGGCTAAGGCTTAACAAATTGAGCCATGCGTGGACTTCAATCCCTGAGGCGTGGGCTTCTTTAATCAGCAGACGGAAAGGATCCTCCGAAACCTTTTTCAAACATATTTTATACGGTTTTGAATCTCCGACCTTTGAGGGAAACCAGGCTTTATTGGCGCGGTAAATCTGAACAAAAAGAGTCTGGATATGCGCTTTCTTGGCAAAATCAATCAGATTGTTAGTCCTCTCGCGGCTTGAAAGTACGATCTCGTTTTCCACAACCGATACAAAAAGACCGCGTTGTAAGGGCTTCGCCTCAACAGAAGATATTTCAGCGTTTTGTCTGATAAGCGCTGCAGAATTAGACGTCAAGTTCTCGCATTTCACAGTAACCGCAAAGACAAATAGCATCCACAAAAGATAGATTATGATAATAGGTTTTTTCATAAGGAAATTATCCTATAAAGATATCGGATTCGGAACAACTTATCTTAACCACAAGGCCTGAATTATAACTTCGTGGTCTGGAAGAATTGTTGCTTACACTTCGGAACATTTCCAAAAGTGCCATATTCAACTTGAACCCGGCACTTCCGGACATGTTCCGGTTATTCATTAAGCGGGTTGAAAAGCAGATCGGATAACGATGGCCGATTAGTCAAAAATAGGTTAATTCAACGAATACGGTGAAATGGCAGCGATGAATTGGCCCGATTTTGTCAAAAGCCTCGCGAATAAATTACAGCCGATCTGATTGAGCTGGATAGACCTTAACCGAGAGAATGCTTTCCCCTCTCTTTCAACCTCCAACAAGCCCATGTATTCAAGCGGTTTGACAAAACAGTATTCAAGCCCCCAAATCGCAAGATCCTCAGCATGGGTTTGGTCTATCGAATTCCAATGGACACCGCAGTCTCGAATCAATCCTTGCGACCATGATTTCCATTCAACTCGATTCCCATCGCGCCAGTCCAGAATCCGCGGCCAAATCATTTCGGCCTTCTCTTCAAGCTGCGCGCCAAAATCTCCGCCACGCAGAAGCCAATTCTCAATGTTAAAGCCATATCGAAATGCATGAAAAATGAGGAAGCCTCTCTCCCTCTGTTCCGCGGCAAAAAAAGTTTCCCAATTCGGCCCTTTAGCAAGCAAATTCTTACCGGTAATTTTGAGAAGTCTTCCCCCTATGGCCAAAAGATCCAGAAAATAAAAACGGGGATACTCCATTTCATCCCGCGTCTTGTAAGCCCTATCACCAATGCAATGCTCGTGAGATTCTTGAATCTGAAACCGCTGCATAACCGTCTTAATATGCCGCAAAGGAATCAAACTCTGCTTTGGCGTCAGAGCAATCTTGTTTTCAGCAACATATTGAAGCAGCTGTTCGAAATCATGAACACATGAATTATGAATTTGTTCGGTCATGTTAACCTTTCAATTCGAAATTCGCTTTTGAGGGAGAAAACGACATGATCCTGATTTCGGTCAATTTTTTGGACGAATTTAGAACGTTTTGCGTTTCCCCTCAAGCCGAAATCTGCCTTGAAATGTTTGAACGGATTCCCGCCTTGGTGGCTTGACAATGTCCGCTACTCTTTCAATAGCCGATGCAGGATTACTGTCCAAAAGTAATCCGTGAGATTCGCACTAATGAATGATAATGGAAAAGCGAGGAAGTAAAATAAATAACCGTTTGAACGTTCAAACAATTGACACACTGCAAAGATCAATGTCGCCCCAATAATGCACAAAACCGGGTAATACCATAAATACGTCCACGGGAATGTTGTCTTTTTGCTCGGAATACTTTTAAAGGCGAGAAAAGCGAATCCGATAAAACTCGCCGCAATACAACCCCAAAGGCGCGGCATATCGTCAAATGAATCTTTGGCGGGAAAATAAAACAGACTTTTTCTATTGAAATAGATAATCCAATAGCCGAGAAGCAGAAAAAGAATCGCCATTGGAATTTTCCAATAATTCGGATTTAATTCGCATCCTCGATTGCTCGTTGATTGAGACGAATCATCCGACCGAACTTTCTTTCCTGTTCGATTTCGTCTCAATCGAAAACAAAAAAAGCATCCGACGAAATCAAACAAAATCCCTACAAAAATCCAAATGAAAGCACGCGAAACAAGTATCTTCATCCGTTCTTGGTTTACCCATCGAAAAACATCCGTCGTGTAATTAACAGGATATACTTCACTTTGATCGTCTGCTTGTTCAACCAAGTCTAACAATATCGCATTTTGGTCACCTTTGTGAGACCAATAAAAAATAGCGGGATATTCCTTGCGGTTCGTAATTTGGACAATTTTTTGGGGAACTCCTTGATCATTATGTCGAATTATTTCGAGAATTTCAGTAAAACCGGTTTCGGTCTGATTTAATGCGGCATGTTTACCGTTTGGCGGGAAAAATGTTAGTTCCTTGATTCCTGCATCAATCCGATAAACCTCCGGTGCAAATACCCGGTGTAAGAAAGCAAAGTGTTCAATGGTGTCCGATGACCCAAGCATAGTGCCGATTAGAGAAGCAATAATTCCAAACAGCAGAAGGATGTTTACAGATTCGCGGCAAAATTCAACTCGCAAATCCTTAAAGTATTGAATAAATTTAGCGCTCATTAAACGTCTAACCCCCACAGTGTTCTGATGCACCACATGACCACTTCATAACCCATTGTCCCTACGATTGAAAGGACGATAGTTCCAAGGATAAGTCGATGTAAATTCGTCTTTTTTAGCGGCGTTTCCAATTCAAGATATGGGAAAACCCATCTCGCGTAGCTAAAAATGAATCTGAAAGCGTTCAGCAGAAGGAAAAAGGCATAAACATAAATCGCGCCCTTCAAAACCCCAGAAATGTTCGGCAGATGCGGCGTTATTGATTTCTGGAGCACAAATAAAATTCTAAAAATTATCGGCATGATGGCAAGCCAAAGGAATAAATCCCAAACATTATTCCGATGAAGCCAACCGTGTTTATTCTTTCGATTCCCAAGCAGTTCAACCACTTTCCTGTAAGTCCCAGATACCCAAGTTTCATTCTGACCAAATATGTCGAGAGAGCTGTTCACGGGGGTGGCCAGCGAGGGAGATATGTTGAAATCAAAAATGGGTGGTGTCGTGAAATCAAATGTAATTCGGAATTGATTCACCGGCTCACGCTGTGCAAAGGTTTTGAATCGTGTAGAGTTCTCAAATATAACCCGGTTTATTCTATCTGGAAGACTTGGGTCATCAAAGATACCTGGGTTTTCAGTGAAAATGTACTCCCCGCGCGAACCATAGATGTGAATTGTCACTTTGTATAAAGTCTTCGCGTAAATCTTAAAGCTGTTGAATTGTTCGGTGGTCTGGTCAGGCGGTTGCACCAATCTCGAAATATCGTGGTCAGCGATTTCGTCCGTAGATGCTTTCAAACTGGAATATAACTTTTTGAAAAAGAGGAGGTCTACGGTCGATGGCGGTATCGGTTCAAACATTCGAGTTGATTTATAGGTGAATCCCGCATCCGTCTGAACTGATGTTTGAGATGTCGTGAGACTTGTTTCATTTTGTACGGCCATGTTTTCCTCCAGATTTCTCTCTGACTGTTTTAATCTTTTGTAATAAGACGCTTGCGGGTTCATCATTTGGATCTTGAGGGACAAGTTCACCACGGAAGGCTTTGGCGAGGATGGACGGGCTGAGCTTGTCGACCTGCGCTTGGGCCTTTTGGAATCGGGCCTCGATTTGGTCGGCCAGAGCGAATAATGATTCGACTCGGCGGACGATTTCTTGTTGTTCGGTTGATGGCGGCAGTAAGAACCGCAAAGCCCTCACTTCTTCACTGTTGATATTATTCACGCCACTCGTTGAACGCGCTTCAAGTTCGATTTGCAAACGGATGTCATAACTTCCGAGAACCAAGTTCAGAAATTTGGGGTCAACAAGTCCGCGAATCGGACGAATGCGAATCAAATAACCCGCATAGGCAAAACCGCTGTATTCTTCTTCAACGAGCGCGCATCTCCCGACCAATGATACACTTCCATTAGAACGAATCAGAAGAATATCTCCATCATACAGCTTGAGTTGTTCCCTTTCTTTGGACGGAAGCTTGGCATATTTAAGATCAGAACAGTCGATTAAACCGTTGACCACGTTAGGAATCCTTAACACAGGAACCCCTTGTTTTTCATACCCACACTTCTGCGCAGTTCCGTATTTAAGATTCTCAACCACATCACCGACACAAATTGGTTTCCAACCAGAAGGAATCTCGTCCCTATCGGCTTCTCTCTGAGCAATCGGATCCTTCTCTCGCCAATCAGAAGTAAGGCGGCCGGAGCAGGCGGCGGCGAGGACGGATTGACGGAAGCGTTTGAGAATAACCGGAATTTTCGCAATCCGCTTTTGTGATGATTCGACTTTGCTGTGCACTTCTTCGAGCTTCGCCACAAGTCGATGTTGTTCAGGAAGCGGAGCAATCGGAACTTTAAAATCAATAATAGCATCATCCGAAGTGGTCGGATACATCGTACCAGTGCAGTTCTCGCCTAAATGATCAAAATAGTTTTGATTCCATGCGAGATATCGCCAAAGATACTTTTCCGTAAATGCACCCCTGTTACGCAACATAGTAAACGCGGATGAAACTGCGAGCTCATCTTCGCGAATCCAAGTTATTGCACCACGCGTTGGCCTAACCCTCGAAACCAAAACGTCATGTTTCTTTGCGATTCGACACCCTTTTACCGAAGGTTTGTCGGTGAGTGTATATTCTTTTGAGTTAATGTCGACATTTCCGATTTCTAAATAGGGCACAACGCCTTCATGTCCTTTGTCTTTCGGAACATCACAGAGCTCACCAATTCGAGCAGATGCCCACCCCTTCGGAAGTTCGCCATTCATTTCTCAATACCCTCTTCTTTCTCCACAAGATCGATAATTTCCCGGAGATTGTCGACCACGGCTTCGAGTTCGGTGATGGCTTCACTGGCTAAGTCCTGCGGCTCGGGGAGTTCGTCACTGTCCTCAAGAGAATCGTCTTTAAGCCATGTAATGTCGAGCTTGTACTTGCGTTCTTTAATTTCGCTGATATGGAATTTTTTAAACCTGCCTTCGGGCCCTGAATCTGTCCGCTTACTTTGCCCGTTCGGCTCATTGCCGTAACACTTTACAAATTCTTCAAAATGTTTTTCGGAAAGCGGGCGGTCTTTTTTGGTAATGCCTTCGACATTCGAGCGCGCATCAAAAATCCAAACGTTTTCGGTAGCTGCGCCTTTTTGAAAAAAGATCGCATTGGCTTTGACGCCTTGGCTGTACGGCGTAAACGTACCGCGTGGGAGACGCAAAATCGTGTGTAGATTGCAGTCCTGCATCAAAATTTCCAGCACTTCACCCGCTTTGTCTTCAAAGAGACAGTTATCCGGCAAAACCATTGCGGCGCGGCCGCCGGGTTTTAAAACATTCACGACATGCTGAATGAAATTGAGCTGTTTATTGCTTGTCGAAATCGTGAAATCGCCACGCTCCGGCGCTTGATTGGCGCCTTTCGTTCCAAAAGGCGGATTGGTGAGTATGCAATCATATCTTGCACTTTTCAGAGGTTCGTAGATCGAATCCCCAAGATAGATATCAGCATGAATGCCATGCAGATACAAATTCATCAATGCAAGCCGCCGGGGACGGGCGACAAGTTCAGTGCCGGTATAAACTTTATTCGTAATTCGCTTGGCATCGTCGCGCTCAAGGCTTCCTTTTGTCACGCCCATCAGCCATTCATAAGCACAAACCAAAAAGCCGCCTGTTCCGGCAGCAGGATCATGAATAACAAAGTCTTTTGCCTTTCGCGGATCCGGCTTCATGCACTTCACAATTGATTGAATCAGAATGCGCGGCGTAAAATATTGACCGGCTCCTTTTTTGCCTTCCGACGCCGATTTCTCAAGCAGTCCTTCATAAGCCGCCGCTTTGATATCTACATTGAGAGTTGTCCATTCGGTTTCATCGATAAGATTGATCAGCTTTTTGAGATTAACCGGATTCGCAAACTTTGAGATGGCTCCGGCATAAATATCGCCCAGCGTTCCCTTTTGTTTTCCGAGGCCTCTCAAAGCATCGATATAAAATTCCGTCAATTCGGTTCCCGATTTCTCACGCAATGCCGACCACGAATATTCTTTTGGAATATCGGCGCCTTTTTCATCCGCCATCTTGAGGAAAAGAAGATAGGTCAGTTGTTCAATGTAATCGCCATAATCAACGCCGTCATGCCTTAATGTGTGACAAAATCCCCACAGTTTACCGACTACATCACTCATGTTAACACCGCCTCATTTATCTCTTTTAACAGTTCGTCCAGTTTCCCGTCAAAAACCCGATTTAAATTTGAATAATTCATGCCTTGCCGCGTGAATATCGGCAGGATATCAATGTCATCTTTTTCAATTAACAAGTTCGCAACCAGATGATGTCTGATCAGCTCAAGCCATTTTTCTTGTGCTTCCGTGAAATGTCTTTTTGCTTTTATTTTTTTCATGGCGCGATCGACACGGCTTTCGACCGTCAATAAATCCTCGTTCTTCGCAGCGTGACGGATCATCGAGACTATATCAGCCAATTGTCTATTATATGCCCTGCGCAGATTTCGTTCGTTGAATTTATCGATCAAAGCATCCGGCTTGGTGGCCAATTTTTCTCGCAACGCCTTGAGTTCGTCTGTGTGAAAATCACGCGGTTTATTGAGAAGGATATCGATTGCGTCTATGTGTTCCGGATTCTTTCTGACGAACTCTTCAAAGAGCTTGAGATAATCAACGGGCTTGAGCTCTTTGCCATCCGCTGTCCTGAAAATCATTTCAGACGTGACTTGGTCTTCCGCAGAATCCGCGATAATGAATTCGCGCTTGGGCCGATGGTAGTTTTCGCACAACTGAAGAAATGCTTCGCTCTGAAGAATCTTGATAGTCCCGGCCCAATTCTTTGAAAGTTTCTCCTCAAGACTCATTGCAAAATCCGCAATATCCTCTCCAACGACATAATTAAGCTCATTCCTGCTTTCCTGGGTAATATTTTTTGAGATGCGCTGAAGCCTTTTAGATAATACTTTGACATTGTATGCCCTGTTTTGATTGTCGGCGATTGCCTGCACTATTTCGCGAATCGTTTTGGTGGGCTTTGCCGGCGCTTCGGCGGTTATGCTGGTTGTTTGCCTGAAAAATTCCAAAAGTGTTCCGCCAAAACAATCAAAAACGGTAAAATGCGTCTTGCCAATTTCCGGGCAAAGGCGTGTTCCGCGCCCCATCATCTGTTCGAACAGGATTCTTGATTTAACCGGCCGCAGAAAAACAATATTTTCAATTTTGGGAACGTCCACGCCGGTTGAAAGCATGTCAACCGTTACGACAATTCCGGGGTTCTGTCTGTTTCGGAATTCCCGAATCTTCTGAAGAGGCCGGTCAACCGTCGGACTGCCGGTTATCTTCTGAACAAAGGCGTCGCCCCGATTGAATTCATCCCGCAGAATGTCGACCAACTGATCGGAATGAGACGTATGCGGTAAATCGTTGTCAGCAAATATCAACGTTTTTGGGAAATGCCCCAGAGATTCTTCTTGAGCGAGAAGATATTTTTTTAATTCTTTGACAACTTTTTTATTTCTATCCGGCGCTGTCCATTCCGCTTCGTTGCTTTGCGGCACCAACGTCCGTTCATCTTCGAGAACATCAAAAACAAGCTGGCCGGTTGTCGTATTCCTAAGGCCGATTTCTTCGCCTTCTTTCAAAAACACTCCATTAATCGTAATATCGGATTTGACCGCCACTGCATCGTAATCGACAAGAAATCCTTCTTTGACCGCGCGCTCATATTCATACCGAAAAACAACTTCTTTAAAGAATGCGGTGGTGTGGACAGCGGGCGTCGCGGTCAGTCCTATTCTGATGCCATCGAAATGTTTCAAAACTTCACGCCATTTACTTTCTTCCTGAGAAGTATATCCCCGGTGGCATTCGTCAGCGATCACCACATCAAAAGCATGAATGGGAATATCTAATTTCTGATCCGCATCTGATTCGTCATCTAAATCGCCGGTCGATTGACCGAACATACCGTCCTTACCGAATAAATTGATCCCCATTCTCTGGATGGTACAAACGTAGACGAAACTGTCCCGGCTCTTTGGGTCGGTCAGGTATTCTTCGGGCAAGACTTTAGAATCATATTTGATATTCTCATCCAGGTCTTCGCGCCTGAACCGTTGGCTGTAGACTTCGTAACATTTATCAAATTTAAGGCCCGGCTCTGCTTCATAACTTGCGAGTTCTGTCACCGCTTGAGCTGCCAAAGCGCGGCGATCTACCAAAAACAAAATCCGCTTCGCAAGACCGGATTTCATCAGCCGGTAAATCAAATTGATGATCGTGAAGGTCTTGCCGGTTCCGGTTGCCATCGCAACAAGCATATTGCGTTTTCGATCCATGATTGCCTGCTCGATCGCTGAAATGGCTTCTTTTTGGTAAGGGCGCAGGAACCGATTGTCGATTAACGTACTTTGAAGCCACGCCTTAGCTTTTTCTTCGTCTCTTGATAGGAGTTCTTCCAAGGCATTAGGCGTATGAATTGCAGTGATTTCCCGTGACCGGTTCAACGGATGGCGCAAATCCTGAAACCAGACCACTCTGCCATTGGTCGAGTAAATAAACGGCAGATGATATTCACCAAAAGCAAACGGGCTGTCTTGAAATCCGCGCGCGTAACGTTGGGCTTGTTGAAGTACATTCTGCGGCCCAACGGAAACCTTTTTACCCTCAACAGCCGCCAGAGGCCGGTTTTTGCAAAAGAGCGCATAGTCGCAAGGACCGGTTTTCGTAGGATATTCTTCTACAGAAGCATGGACGTAATTTTTTCCTTCTTTGAATTCAACGATGGGTTTCCAGCCGGAATGAATGAGCAATTTATCGATATATTCCTTCCGCGTTTTGTATTCATTCCACTTTTCTTCACTCATAATTAAATAATATTTCTTCCTTTTAAGTAAAATCTGCCTTTGGTTTTCAGTGACCTTTTCAGTGACTCTTTCTCCGACCTTTTCTACGACTCTTTCTACGACCTTTTTTCCCTATCATCATTTCGATGATTTCCGCCATAAAATGGTGTCAGACTTGAACCCTATACTATTTAATGAAATACCCGCCGGTCTTGCGACTTCCTCTTCGTTCTATTAATTTGCTATCGATAAGAGTCGTTATTTGCCGTTCTATCGTTTTGATCGGCCTTCCGTCAAGCCGCAAGCTGACATCTTTTGCTTTGATGCCGGGATTTTCTTTAATTACTTTCAAGAGAGATTTTAATCCCTCATTTAATCCCTCGTTTATTCCCTCATTTTTCTCAGCCATTTCAGGAGTTATTTTTGCCGCCATTTTCTTCGCTCTTGGGTTAATCTTAAGAGTTACCATAAAATATGTGCGGTCGTCATCAGTCTCAAAATTTGGCGGAGGCGATCCATTATTTTTAAGCGCGCGGCGGATTTTTGGAAATCCCGTACACCGGCCTTCCGCCAATTCAAGTTCTTTCAGAGAATCGCCTAACCGGCTGTTGCGATACCGGCGCGGCGTGACGATCGGTTCATTAATATTATCTTTGCCCAGCGGCGGTAAAGGCCCCGGATAACTAATGATATAAATCTTGTCCGGATAAATCCGCACTTCGATCGGCTCGCGTTCCTCATAACTACGATGGTATACCGCATTCACCAAAGATTCCTCGATAGCCGCGTACGGATAATTAAAGAATCTCTCCGCCTCTGCCCGGCCTTCAACCTTATGAACATATTCGATTATCATCAAATTTTTAATATATTGAAGCGCAGCGCGCAACTGTTCATGAATAGGCCCGGCGAAAATCTTTTCATCAAAGTCGTCGCCGACATCGTCTTTATATTTCACGACATCAATGGTCGTGCGCGGGAAATACTTTTGGGGATCAATACAAAAAAGCATAAGTCCGATATTCTTTGGCCTCAACAATTCATCCTGTCCCTCAACTATATTCATCCTGCGGTATAGATCCTTAAGCGGCATCTTTGACATTTCCCGGACGAGATCGCTTTTTACATCGCTTAGATATTGTTCAATCCGCCGAATATCCAAATCTTTTAGAGTTGCCTTGTAATTAACGCGGTCGTCAAAAGGAATGTCGTTGGCGAGTTTCATTAGACTACGCTCATCAGACGCCGTCGCGCGTTTTGTCGTATCGTTGCGGCGAATATAATACGCGTATGGCGCGCCCTTGCCTAATGTCTCCGCGGCTTTATATGGCCGGTTCGTTCCACCGGGAACCCAGATGATGACGATGTTCTTGCCCTTGTAATTTGTAACGTCAACAATCGGAAAATATTCCGGTTTGATCCTGTGAGAAAGGCTTAAAAGTTTTTTTTGGATTTTTTTGATCTCGGAAGGCGCCAGCCCCTTAGGTGAGAAGGCCGGCCCAGTCTTATTTTCCTCGACTCCGATCACGATATATCCGCCACCCCAGTTGTTGATATCGTTGGCAAAGGCGCACATCGTATGCAGGACAGCTTGCGGATTCCATCCCTCCTTGAATTCAAGACGCTCGGTCTCAACCACGCGGCCGTGCAACAATTCATCGATATTAATCGGCAATGCCATATAAACGTCTAACCTCCCTGCTACTTTTTTTCGGCATTAAGTTCGCCATATTCTATCCCTTCTTCTTATCAAATTCAAAACTTAACCTCTGGACGGAGTGGCTTAAAAAGTCTGGCGTTAGGTGTGCATAGTGCTTTTCGGTTATTTTTACGTCATGGTGGCCGAGGAGTTTGGAGACGGCGTAGATATCAACGCCGCTCATGACGAGATTGCTGGCAAAGGTTGATCGAAACATTTTCACGCTGGCGTGGACACCGGCTTTATCGGCATAGCGGGCGATTTCCTGGCGGATGTAACTGTCGATCGTGGCGCCGTCCCTTGTCGGAAAGACGTAATCGTAATCTTTGGGTAAGGATGACAATATCGCAAAGGTTACCGGATGCATGGGAATCACACGCGGTTTATGGCTCTTTGTCGTCCAGTCAGGCCGGTTCTGAATGATGATCTGCTTATGGCGGAAATCGACATCTTTCCAGCGCAGATGTGTCAGCTCGCCCAAGCGCATGCCGGTGGTCAAAAAGATCGTCACGATTTGTTTCATTTTCGGAGAGCAAACCGCAAGCAGTTTCTTAATCTCTTCGTCTGAAAGAAATTGAATCTGTTTTTGATCTTCTTTGAATTTCTTCACAAATTGTGCCGGATGCCGGTTGAGATAACCAAGCGCCACCGCGCGGTTGAGAAAAGCTTTAATGACCGAGACTTCCCGGTTCACCGTCGATTTGCTGACTTTATGGACGCGTTTAACTTTGAACGCTTCAACGCGATCCACCGTAATTTGATTTAAGGTTTGGGCTCCGCAAAATTTGAGGAACTCATCCAAGATTTTCTTTTCATTGCTGAGTGTTTTTGGGGAGTGTTCCGCACCGCAGATCGCCAGATATTCGGGAAGGTATTCTGAAATGGGTTTTGGATTGAGCCAGCCGAGCTCATCTTTTTCGAGGGCTTCTACGAGCTTGGCAAGTTTTGCGTTTGCGATTTCTTTGGAATTGGTTTTAAACGATTTCCAGCACTCTTTTCCGTTCCGGTTTCTGTACCGGGCGTAATAAACTTTTCCGCGCTTGTGGAGGAATGCTTGAGCCATCGTTTTCTCCTTTTTCTACGTAGCAATTTACGTAGCAGATGGCATTATACCCCCAAAATAGCAAAACGGTCAACAACTATAAGTCGTTGACCGTTCACTATTTGCGTCTCGGGACGGAGAGATTTGAACTCTCGACCCCACCCACCCCAAGGGTGTGCTCTACCGGGCTGAGCCACGTCCCGCCAACTTTTATTTAACATTTACAGAGGGAAGATATCAGATGTCAGAAACCAGAAAACAAAATTTAAAACCAACAAGAAAACCTAACCTGTGCTTCCTGATTTCTGACACCTGACTCCTACTTGAAGAATCCTACCTCAACATCTTCTTCAATTCAGAACCAGCTGAGAAAGCCGGAACCTTGCGCGCCTTAATCTGAATCGTTTCTCCGGTTTTCGGATTGCGACCCATGCGAGCTTTGCGCTGGCGGACGAGAAACGTCCCAAAGCCGATCAATTGAACACGCTGACCTTTTTTCAATGCACCTTTAATCGCTTCCACTGTGCAATTCAGCATATCATTTGCCTTGGACTTTGAAACTTCCATATCCTTTGCAATTTTGGAAATGAGTTCTTGCTTATTCATGTTTTCACCTCCTTTCAATGAGCAACTTACAAATGTAAGCTACCTTAGTATAGTTAATCAAAATATCAATGTCCAATCCCCAATGACCAATGAAATCCAAAGAAAATCATTCCCCAATTAAAAATTGTAACTTTGGAGCTTCCTTGGTTATTGAGATTTGGACATTGGTCCTTTGTTTCAATATTGTTTCATCTCTTCATGCGCTTCACGAGTCATCAGATCCACAATCGCCTGCCGCGGATCTTTATCTTCATAAAGCATTTTATAAATTTCTGTAATAATCGGTGCGTGAAGTTGATATTTCTCAGCAAGCGCATACGCACAACGCGCTGTCTCAACTCCCTCAGCCACCATCTCCATTTTTCCTAAAATCTCTTTTAATTTTCGCCCTTTTCCGATTTCGCGCCCAACATAAAGATTTCTTCCATATGGAGAAATACAAGTCGTAATCAAATCGCCCAATCCGGCTAGCCCAAAAAAAGTATTTGGGTTAGCCCCCATTTTTGCTCCCAAGCGTACCATTTCAAGAAGTCCACGCGTCAAAAGCGCTGCTTTCGCATTTGCGCCAAAACCCAACCCGTCTGAAATTCCGGCACCGAGGGCAATCACATTCTTAAGCACACCGCCCAATTCAATTCCCGTAACGTCATTCTGCACATAAACTCGAAAGAAAGTATCGCGAAATGCCTCCTGAACGATTTGAGAAATTTTCGGGTTGTCCGAACCGACCACAACAACAGTTGGAAGGTCACGCGCAACTTCTTCAGCATGTGAGGGGCCTGAAAGAACGGCCAGATCAACATTCCCCAGGACAGACCGAATAATTTCAGATGGGCGCGTAAGTGTCTTAAGCTCAATCCCCTTGGCTACGCTAACCAAAACTTTATTTTTTAAATCAAACTCTTTCAGTTTAAAAAGGACATTCCTCAAATAAAGAGATGGAATCGCAAGCACAACCAAATCTGCAAATTTGACTGCTTCTCCGATATCAGAAGTCATTTGAACTTGGGGGGGGATTTTAACGTCGGGGAGGAACTTTTTATTTTCTCTCGTTTCTTCGAGTACCTGCACATAATCATGAAAGGCGCTCCAAAGCATCACTTCATTTTCTCTGCGCGCATTCAAAATGGCAAGTGCCGTTCCCCAACCGCCGTCGCCAAGTATTGAAACTTTATATTTTTTTGTCATTATATCAAAATTATAATTACAGTTAGCCCGGATTTCGATTCGCTAATGAGAAATTCCGCTCGTCAGAGCTGCGGCGCAAAGATGGCTTATATCTCTGCGCCGCAGGGCTTATCTTTTGCGCCCTTGTTCAAATAGGGCGCAAAACTTTGGGTGTAATAAATTGCACCCAAAGCGACTTTCTCGCCGACTCAAAAAACGAATAAGAAAGTCGGGTTAGCCCGCTACAAACCCTATTCTATCAGGGTTTTTTAAGGGCTTGAGTTTAACACGCATGCTTGTATCGGTCAATCAAAATACATAAAAATATCAAATTTTTTCACGCATGGTGCCGAAAAGAAATTTATAAAGACAGTAAAATTTCGTTCACTTTTCTCAACATGTATTTTTTAAATCAGCATCTATGAATTCCAAGAAATCATGATAAAATAGATTTATTGGTATCATGGAGAATGATATGTTTACTCGAAAAACCATTACGTTTATCATCGGAATCCAATTTTTGATTCTGTCCGGTACCACGGAAGTCGAATCGGCTCAATCAGTTCTGGCAAATTTATTTCACGCTTCCCAGGCAGTCGTAACTGTCCGCGCAGAATCAGGCGGCGCGTTTGGAGGGAAACAACAATTCCTTGATCCAAAAACCGGAAGGATTGTAATGCTCGGCCGTGTTCGTCCCGTATACTACAAGCGGGAAGGAGCGGGCGTCATTATTGATCCAGACGGTATTATTGTGACCAATGCTCACACCGTCCAGAAATCCGGACGCATCCGTGTCGCGCTTCACGACAAAACCATCGTTGACGGAATTTTACTTGAAGTTCACCCCGAAAATGATTTAGCCTTTATCAAAATCGAGCCGCCATTTTTTCTGGTGGCCGTCCGTTTTGCCGATTCTGATCAATTGAAACCCGGAAGAAAAGTCTATTGCGTCGGGAATTCAAAACTTAGAAAAAATTCAATCAGTGAAGGAAAAGTCAAAGCGATTGCAAAGCGATCAAATACGCCCTCGAAAGAAGCTCATGCTGTTGACGCGATTCAAATTAACTTCGATATTTATGAGGGTGACAGTGGTAGTCCGGTTTTTGATGAAGATGGCAGTCTCCTGGGAATTATGAACGCGAAATCAAATCAAAAAACAGCACGTAGTTTTGCTATTCCCGTAAATGTGATTAAGTCCTACTTGGCAAAATTAGGCCGCAAGAGCATAAGCGCACAGGATCACAGGTAGAACAAACCGTTCAATCCAAATTCTCAAGGACACGAATAAATACTCATCAACCTATTTAATCACTTGTGCGCCTGTAACCTTGTGCTCTTGTGTTCTATCGTCCCAAGCTCTTTTCCACGTCTTTCAACAGCTTTTTCGCTTCTTTGTGGTTTGGATTCAATTGAAGCGCATATCCCAGAGACTGCTTTGCTTCCGGAAACCGGTTCTGAAGAACATATGCCCGGGCGAGCCCAAAGTGTGCTTCGTCATTATTCCAATTTCTTTGAATAGCGATCTGAAATTCCTTAACCGAATCATCCGGGCGGTTCAAATGCAAAAATAAAGTTCCCAAATTATTATGAAATTGCGCAGCCACTTTCGAATCTTTTGCAAGCGGCAGCCCTTTTTGGAACATACTGACCGCTTCGGTTGTTTGTCCCAGCCGGGTAAACGCCGTTCCTAAAATCCCATAAAGTTCTGCGGACTGTTCACCCTGTCTTTCGACCGCACTCAGCTCACGAATTGTATTTTGCCAATCACGCATCCGGAAATAGATTTCGCCAAGACGCTCGTGACATTCAACGGAAGGATTCAAACTGCAAGCCTGCCCGAAAGACTCAAGGGCCTTTTGATTTTGGTTGAGCTTCAAATAACAATATCCGAGGCGTTTATAAATCTCTGAGGGTTGCCAGTTTTCAAGTTCGTTGACGCGGCCATCGCGTGTTTTTTGTTTCGGCGCAAGCTCGAGCGCTTGGTTGAGATATTCAATCGCTTTTGTGTAATCCCCTTTTTGGAAGTAAGCCGACCCCAAATTACTGAGGACTTGTGGAGAATTTTCATTCGCGGACGCCTTTTGGAATGACTGAATCGCGTCGTCCACCTGCCCCTGTTTTAATTTGAGTGTCGTCAAATTCAATTTCGCTTCCTGGTCTGCAGGATCGAGAACTAACACCTGGGTCCATGAACGATACGCGGCGTTGGAATCTCCTACTTCATAATAAGCGGCACCGAGCATTTTCAGCGCTGAAATTTTACTTCCACGCTGGCTTGGATGATCAAATTTCTGGACAGCCCGGGCAAGCTCTTTCATTGCCTGTTTTGAATTCCCCCGCTTGTAATATAAAACACCGAGGTCATAACGGACCTGCGGATTGTCCGGCTCAACCTCAATCGCCGCTTTCCACGCATTCGCCGCATCATCATAATAGCCAAGCTTCAAATAAAAAATCCCAAGCGCGTAAAAAAAGCCAAAAGATTTATCATATCCCATGAGCTGTTTATAATTGTTGATCAATAATTTCGCAGTCTTTTGATCAAGCGACCTCTGTCCTTCTTTAAAATTCATATCGCGCGTCAGCCGGATAATATCCTGATTTTTCATGTCAAACCGTGTCGGAATCTGGCGGTAAACAATCGGATACATAATCGTATTTGATTCATTGGTGTGAACGGCTCCAAACAGGTGGGCGATTTCATGCACAAGCACTGTTTCTTCCTGTATTTGATAAAGCGTTTTTTTGGGATTTCGCAAAATAATATAGCCGGCAAAAATCTGTGTTCGTCCGATCACATCTACATCTTTCATTTCCTCCGGTGTCTTGACTTCAAACAACCGGCTGAGCCCGATCACAAAATCGACATCCATTCGATTGAGAGGAAACTGGCTTTTCAGATCTTCCAATAAATAGGTCATGTCCCGATTTTCATTCGAAGGATTCCAATCCCAATATTTGGCAGGTTTAAATTTGATTTGAAATTCATTCTGGAATATTTTTGACGCATAGGCAAGCCGCCGTTCAAACAAGGGTTTCCACTCGCGGTTTGATTGATACTCCCGCGTCACAGCGACACCCACGCGAAGTTCTCGTGAGGGTACGGCATAAACAAGAGGTGATTGAAGAGAATAACCAAAAACTAAAACTGGAATGATGATCAGTCGCAGAGCGTGAATATAAAAAAACCGGCAAATGCAAAAGTTAAACCTCATGCGGCCTCTATCGGAAATTTGATCGCCTGACTGATTGTGACATATCCAAGCTGGCCAACTCAACCTTCGATCGAAGCGCATCCGGAATACGAGCCGGCTTTAAGTTGGCATCGCTAAACACGTGGACAGTATAACCTGCCGCAATCGGCTTTGCACCTTCAAAAGGATTGGCGACTTGAGGAAGATTTTTAAAGATTTGATACTCGAACCGGAGCGACCTTTGGCGCATCTGACTCACAACCGTACGAACCACAAGCGCATCGTCATAGCAGCTCGGCCCAAGATACCGGCAATGTGCTTCGGCTACCGGAAGGAATAGCCCCTGTTTTTCAAAATCAGCATACACCAGCCCGATCGCGCGAAAGTATTCTGTTCGGGCCGCCTCAAACCAAACGAAGTAATTGGCATAATAGCTCACATGCATTTGGTCGGTTTCGGCATATCGAACACGGGTTTGATAATCAAAAATTTTCATCCCACCACCTGTTTGCGCAAAAGCGATTTTTATCCAACCTGTCGTCACTTTTGCCTTTATTGAAAAATTTACCGCGATTTAGGAATCGCGCGACAAACAGGTGGTGGGATCAACCTGCATCCCGACTCATTGACTCATTACTTTTTTATATTTTTCGGGCACGAAGCACACGAACCATCTGTCTTCGCTGAAGGACACGGCGTTTTTTCAGCCGCCGCTTTCTTTTTGTACGAGTCCGAACGGTAGTCCGTCTGATAAAAACCGCTTCCTTTAAAAAGAAACCCGGCCCCCGCACTAATCAATCTCCGGACCTTGCCTTTACACTTGGGACATTTTTTGACCGGCTCTTCTTTAATCGATTGGAAACGATCGAACCGATGTTGACAAGACTGACATTCGTATTCATATGTTGGCATGGAGAGCTTAACTCCTTATCAAAAGTTTAAAATGAAAAAATATTACTTTGTTCTAAACCAACGTTCTAAATTCAAATCTATTTTTTCCACCGTTCAAAAAAACTTTTCCCTTTATTTCCGGATTTTTCTCTCAAAGCTGCATATTGTTCCAATAGTTCACACTCTTCGCGGGACAATCGAGCAGGTGTCTCAACTTTAATCCGAACAATCTGGTCTCCAAGACTACGACCGCGCAAGTCCGGCATTCCTTTTCCTCTGAGACAAAATGTTTGTTCCGGTTGTGTTCCAGCCGGAATCTTGAGCATCTGTTTGCCATCCAGCACCGGCACTTCGATTTCCGTTCCGAGCGCGGCCTGATGCATTTCAATTTTCATTTGTAAATAAATATCATTCCCGGAACGCTCAAATAAGGCATGCGGCTTAACATGAATATAAACATAAAGGTCGCCACGAGCCCCCCCCTTTTGGCCGGCTTCTCCTTCAGCTCCGAGTTTGAGACAAGAAGCATCGTCAACTCCGGCGGGAATTTTCAAACTTAATTTTCGTGTTTTTTTTGCCCGCCCGGCACCATGACAATCCTTGCACGGCTTTGAAATAATTTCTCCTTCACCGTGACAGTCCGGACATGTTCGCTGGACTTGAAAAAAACCTTGAGAAATCCGAACTTCCCCGTAACCCGCGCATGTCTTGCAAGATATTTTTTTGCTATCCGTATCCGCTCCCGATCCAGCACACCGCTCGCAAATTTCAGCCCGTTCGAATTCAATCGGGTACTCTTTTCCTTTCTGCGCTTCCTCAAGCGTAATTTCAACGGGATATTCTAAGTCCGAACCGCGTCGTCCGCGCTTTCCGCCATGACTACGGGATGATCCCCCCCCAAAAAAATTTTCAAACAAGTCTCCAATAACATCGCTGAAATCCGTAAACGAATTTTCAAACCCTTGAAATCCGTGAAATCCGGAACCTCCGAGTGAATGGCCATATTTATCATACTGGGCCCGCTTCTCAGAATCACTTAAAACCGCATAGGCTTCGGCTGCTTCCTTGAAAAGCGTTTCCGCATGTTTATCCTCATGATTACGATCCGGATGATATTTCAGAGCAAGTTGCCGATATGCTTTTTTGATTTCGTCTTGAGAAGCACTGCGGGACACCCCAAGCACCTCATAATAATCCCGTTTATTCGTTCCGGAAGCCATCAGGTGAGCTCTTCTTTCTTTTCCTCTTCTAAATGAATTCGATCATTTTCCCGAGTTTGTCCGGAACTCGCTTCAGCTTTTTTTGAAATTTTCACTTTCGCCGGGCGAATCAATCGTCCGTTCAATTCGTAACCGGCAACCATTTCCTCCATCACAGTCCCTTCAGGATCCGCTTCGGAAATCACATGTCCAACAGCTTCGTGTAAATTGGGATCAAATGGTTTTTTCAGCGCATCAATTCGTTTAAGCCCGCGAACCGCAAGCACCATCATGAATTGCTTTTCAATTAAGCGGAAACCTTCGTACAGCGCTTTCGTTTTGGGATCGTTTTCATCCGTGTGGTTGACCGCCCTTTCGAAATTATCAAGGACCGGAAGCAATTCATAAATAAATGATTCGAGCGCGTATTTAATAAAATCTTCTTTTTCCTTCAAGAGCCGTTTTTTCGCATTCTCAAAATCAGCAGCTGAACGCAAAAAGCGATCCTTCAATTGACTCGCCTCGCTCACGGTTGTCAGCAACTGATCATATTCTTCACGATTCAATTCAACCTTTTCATTTGAAGCTTCCTTCCCGTCCGTTTTATTCTCTTCCGCCTCGTCACAAATTTCATGGCCGGAATTTTCGGGTGGAATGGGCTCCCTGCTTTTCTTTTTTTCGTCCTTATTAAATTCGTTTTTTTCCTTCGGCTTCATTTGAATCACCTTTAAAAAATGCTGCTCTTTAACGATTGCTTACACGGACCAATGTTCCAATTCGCTGCTCAACCGGTCAGCCACACAACCGACAATCGAAATGATCCGGTTATAGGCCATGCGACGAGGCCCCAAAACTGCGACAGAGCCAAGCACGCGGCGGCGGACAAAATAAGGCGCCGTGACAAGCGAACAATCTCGAATATCTTCACAGTTATGCTCTTCACCGATATAAACCTGAACCCCCGGTTCCGGCCTTACGCTTTGCTGAATGAAATCTAAAAGAGATTCCCGCTCCTCAACCATTTTAAGAAACCGCTTCGATTTTTCCCAATTTTCGAATTCGGGCTTTTCTAAAACATAATGAGATCCTTCAATCCTTAACCGGCCCGGCATTTCGCGCGGAAAACTATTTTGAATAATCGACCGTGCTTCTTCATAAAGCTTGTGAAGGGAATCGTGAACTTCTTCAAGTTTACGAGTTAAATAAAACTCAATATCGCTTAAGGGCATCCCATGCAATTCTTCATTTAAAAAATGGCAGATGCGCGCTAATTCTGCTTCCAAAATTTCTTCTTTCATATCCACAACGCGATTCTGAATAAATCCGTTCTGCGTCACCCAAACAACAAGTAAATATCCACGGCTCAGTATCGTTAATTCGATTTTCTTTAAGACAAGCGTTTCAAAAGAAGGAAACACCACCATTCCCACTTGTTCTGAAATCGTAGAAAGAATTTTTGTTGTTCGTTCCATCAAACTTTCAACACTCGAAAGATTGGCTTCAAATTCTTGCGCAATCTTCATGGCGTCGCGTGAATTCAATCTCACTCCGCGAAGAAGACAGTCAACGTAGTAGCGATATCCTTTATCAGTCGGCATCCGCCCAGCAGACGTATGGGGATGTGTCACGTAACCCAATTTCTCAAGCTCATGCATTTCATTTCGAATCGTCGCGGAGGAAATCCGGTCCCGGGAAAATCCAATAATCGAGTTTGAGCCCACAGGATTGACGGTTGAAACATACATTTCAACAATAGATCCTAAAATTCGTTTTTGCCTTTCTGAAAGCTCTTCCATTTCCTCTCCTAATAAAACCTGATCAAATTAGCCCGGATTTCTCATCCCTAACCCAGTGTATTAGTTTAGCATTTTGAAGTGATTAACAAATCTCCCTCACCCCTGCCCTCTCCCTCAGGGAGAGGGTTAGGGTGAGGGAGGCGCGTCAACTTCAAAACGCTAAACAGGCACAACCCAGTTAGCACTCTAACCCGCCTTTCTCATCGATTTTGCGAATCGACGAGAAAGCCGCTTTGGGCCGTATCAGTTACGCCCAAAGGAATTTCTTATTAACGATGAGAAATCCGGGCTAACCATTTGAATGCTAATGAGGGTAAATGATATCACAAATTCAAACCGGTTTTCAAGAAAATGTAAGCTATTACAAACCGGAGGTTTAAGAAATATCCGGAATTAAACAGGAAGGAGGTTATAAACTAAAACCGGCCTCAAAAAGCTCTTTAATATTAAGCTGCTTTTTTCTGAAGAGCTCGAGATTTTCTAAAGAAATTCCAAAATTTTTTGATAACTCCTGATGAAGTCCCAAAATCTCAACATAACCGTATTGGGAAAAACGGTAACTTCTGATCACATCTACGAATTCTTTCATCACTAAAGCAGCCGCGTAACGCGTATCTTCGTTTTCAAGAAAAGTTCCCGAGGGCAATTCTTTCGCATTTCCCGCACCGCTGTTTTTTGGCTCAAAATCCATTTGAATGCTGAAATACGGTTCTTTCCGAATGGGCCCGATATCTTTCGGATGGTGCAAATATGAAATATTCACTTGAGCCATCGTCATCGTATTTCGAATCCGCTCATCCTCGGCCAGAAGATTCTGCATGCGACGGGCGAGTTGTATCGCGATGAATTCTCCCATATTAATGTCTTCAATTTCAAAATGATCCGGCCACGATTCCAAATTCTGATATAAATCCAACTCCTTTGGGAATGCAATTTTTTTAAGCTGCCGGTTTTCATCCAAATAATACAGCGGAATAACTTGCGTAATTTTAAACGTCTCTTCAATCATATCCACAATAAAGATATATTCGAGCTCGGATCCGGACGGGTAAGAAATCCCCGAAGGATTCGTTCCATCTTTCGGTTCGTACGTCTCGACAAGCTTCACGTAAATCAATCCTTGATTCCCAAAGTAAGTTCGGCCCTTGACTGTTTGGAGATCAATCTTTAAATTTTTCTTGTTCTGAATTTCCGTTAAAAAATTATAAAATAAAGGTGACACAGTCAATGGCTTTGGCGGTTCTGAAAAATAGACACTCAGCGCTTCAAAAGAACTTATTTTTCCGGCGTCACGGAATAAGTTCCGAACGGGTCTCTCCCAAAGCAACGCCCGATTCAACTTTAAATCATGCAGCACACGTTTTCGATACTCTGAATGGGGAATGTCCCACATTCGCATCCGGTCAAGGTCCGGAATATAACCGGTCAACACAATCTGGAGGCCTGTCGATTCAACATCCGAGACATAGAGCTGATAAAATTCAAGCCCGATATCCGAACTCAGCACAACGCGTGCCGTTGTAAAAAGAACATCATTTAATTTATCCATCGCGTCCGGAAGCGGAACAAACAGAGAATCCAAATTAGTGGTTTTTCCGGAAAGAATCATCTTCTTAATATCACTTTCAAAAAGGCGCTCTAACGGAAGAAAAACACCTATTGTTTTCCCGACAATTTTCACCTCAACATCAGAAACCTTATACTCTTCCAAGCAGATTTTTTTCATTTCCTTGATGATATTTTGCTCATCATAGGTCGCCTTCCCGCAACCGACAAAAGTGGCAAAAGAAAGCAATAACAAAAGAAATGCAATATTGAGTTTTTGATTTATCATTTTGATTTATTTTTAAATTTTTTCTCTAAAAAAAACGCGGAGCAGGTCATGCTCCGCGTTTTTTAAATTCCGTTCATTCCCTACGTCTTTTGCTGAGAATCGGTTCCGGGCCCCTTATCAAAACTGGTCCCTTTCCCGCCAAAAATTCTCGGATTTGACTTGCCGTACTCATTAAAAATCGCTTCAATTTCATCATATTCAAGCTCATCTTTGACTAAAAGCTCGTGCGCGAACCTTTCAAAAATCTCATTTTCTTTCTTCAGGAGCGCTTCGCACTCATCCATACAATCCTTCAGGATTTTATTGGTGTCATCGTTTAGTTTGGTTTTGATCGTTTCAGCAAGCTGGTTTTCGGGAATAGAGGAATAATCCCCAATATAACCGGATGGCCCCATCCCGAGCTTCCAAACCATCTGGTGCGCAATCCTCATCGCATGTTGAAAATCTGCTGAAACACCGCTCGTGGTCGTATTAAATTTAAGCCTTTCAGCGACATAGCTCGCAACACAAACCTTAATATCCGCTGAAATCGCCTCACGATCATGCACAAACCATTCTTCGCGCGGTGTCGGGTGAACAACCCCCAGAGAACTTCGCCTTGGGATAATCGACGCTTTGAACACATCGTCGCGCGGATGTAGCAAATAAGTCACCATCAAATGACCGGTTTCATGATATGCCACCATTTCCCGCTCGCGTGGATTCATTTTAATTTTATTCTTAATTCCAAGCTCGATCCGCTCGACTGCTTCCGTAATTTCTTTATACGTAATCACATCTAGGCCTTTTCGGACTGAAATCAAAGCGGATTCTTTCACAATATTCTCAATTTCCGCCGGAGATTTCCCGATGGCTTTGCGTGCTAAGACGGCAACATCAATCGAGGAATCGTGTTTTACTTTCTCCAAGTAATACGCAAACATTTTCGCGCGGTCTTCTAAATTCGGCCTCACCACATAAACCTTCCGGTCAAATCGCCCGGGACGGAGAAGTGCCGCGTCTAACGAGTCTTCAGGCGCGTTTGTCGCCCCAATCACAATAACATTTTCCTGCTGGCTGTCGAGTCCGTCCATCCCCACAAGCAATTGATTGAGTGTCGTATTGGTTTCGGATCCTCCAAATTGATTAAACGCTCGATTACGCCCAACGGCATCCAATTCATCAACGAAAATGATGCAGCCGCCGAAACCATAAGCAAGTTGGCGCGCTTTTTTAAATAATTTTCTCACGCGGGAAGCGCCGACTCCGACAAAAACCTCAACAAATTCACTGGCTGACATTGAAAGAAACGGCAGGCCCGCTTCGGTCGCAATTGCTTTGGCAAGATACGTTTTCCCGCATCCCGGAGGCCCCAACATTAGAATTCCCCGAAGAATCTTTCCCCCAATTTTTTTCAGCTTGGAATGATCTTTGATTAGCTGAACAACTTCCCATGCTTCTTCCTTTGCTTCGTCCATGCCGACAACGTCGCTGAATTTAATATTCACTTCCTTGGCATTGACACTTTTCGTATCTATCTTGGAAAAACCGCCCTGCATCACCATGGTATATAAGAAGACAAAAACGACGGCATTGACCGCCATCATCAGCATATTAATCGGCATCGTCGCAAGCGTGATGTTCCGGTAATAGCTTTCCAGAGAAGCCATTCCCCAAATGGAGAGCCCTATCATAATCACGACCGAAAGAGTGATCGCAAGCTTCACCCAATGATTCATAAGATTCATTTTAAAACGTCTGCCGAATTTGCTCATTTCCTCACATCCATTCGATGGTTAAAAGATTTTATCTCTTGGCAGGATGCTTCTTATTCATCCTAACTTCCTAAAGAATAGCGTTTATCCCAAATAATGTCAAGTTCACCCGAGATTTTGTTAATTTTGTTTAAATGATTGATTTATAACAGGTTAGTACGAATTATTCATTCTTTTCGTCGTTCCAGTTAAACCATTTATCCCACCATTTCGTCTTTTCTTCGCTCTTTTCGGTAACAACTTCTTCTTCCTGACTTTCCTCGTAGGGTTTATCCGTCAAAAATTGATTTGCATCCGGCATTTTAAACGTCGGCGAAGCCGGCCCCGTCTCGGATTCCCGTTTCAAAAGTTCTTCAGTCACCTGCACCGGTTCCGTCTGGGTTTCTTTGATCAAATCTCTCTGAAAACCACCAAAACCATTCGGCATCCTGAAAAATAAAACAGCTGCGAAAACAACAAAAACAGCTCCGTAAATGATCCGCTTTAAATCAATTTGATATTTCATCATATTAACGGTTAAACTCCTGACAATATTAAATCATAATAAAACATAGCTGCTAAACGGAGAAAAGTCAAATGTGCTGATTGTCACATATATTTCCGTAAAGCCTTGCCCGTATATGATTTAGGGACATTCAGGATCCCTTCAAGCGGCCCGGCATAAATGACCTCTCCCCCGGAATCACCGCCCTCTGGGCCAAGATCAATAATATAATCGGCGCATTTAATCACTTCCATATTGTGTTCGATAATGCAAAGCGAATGTCCGCGTTTGAGCAACACTTCAAAAGAGGATAAAAGCGAAGCAATATCGTGATAATGAAGTCCGGTGGTCGGCTCATCAAATAAATAGAGGAGATTTTCCTGGCTTGACGTTACCATTTCAGAGGCAAGCTTGAGCCTTTGCGCCTCGCCGCCTGAAAGCGTCGTCGCAGACTGGCCCAGTCGGAGATATCCAAGGCCGACTTGTTTTAATATCGAGAGTCGCTCTACAAGAGCTCTCAGATCTCCGAAGAAATCATACGCCTCATCAACCGTCATATTTAAAACTTCGTGAATATTTTTACCTTTGTATCGAACATCAAGAACCCGCGATTGATACCGTGTTCCGCCACACGCTTCACACGTCATTGAAATGTCCGCCAAAAAATGCATTTCAACCATCATCACCCCAGCTCCTTCACACTCTTCGCAACGTCCTTTCCCTGCATTGAATGAGAAATCACTGGCCGTCAAATGCCTTCGCTTCGCATCAATCGTACCGGCGAATGCTTTCCGGATATAATCGAATGCTTTAAGGTACGTGACAGGATTTGAGCGAGGGGTTCTTCCGATCGGTGACTGGTCGATCAATAAAATATCTTTAATGCATTCGAACCCCTTGCCCCCCCTCACTTCACCGACATCCTGGACTTTCCTCCCCCGGTAACGCAAATAATGATTGTAAAGGATGTCGTACATCAACGTGCTTTTCCCTGAACCGGAAACTCCGGTAATCACTACCATCCGTTGCAAAGGAATTGAAACTGAAATATTTTTTAAATTATGCTGCCGCGCGCCGTCAATTGAAATCGTCCTTCCACTGCCGGGTTCGGCAAGAAACGGCTTCCCGCGTTTAATTTGAAATTCACCTGAAAAATAACGCGCGGTATATGAATCTTTCGCATATTTGAGATTTTCAAACGGCCCGGCAAACGTAATTTCGCCGCCTTTCCCGCCGCTGAGCGGCCCAAGATCAATCATATAATCCGCGGCCTCAATCATCATTTTATCGTGTTCAACCACCACAACGGTGTTTCCCAAATCGCGAAGTTCCCTGAGGAGGTTGATTAGCATGGTGTTATCGCGTTCATGAAGCCCGACACTCGGTTCGTCCAACACATAAAGGGTATCAACCAGAGCAGAGCCGAGCGAAGAAGCCAGGTGTATCCGCTGTGCTTCTCCGCCGGATAAAGTCCGCGATAAGCGATCCAGTGAAAGATATCCCAACCCGATATGGTACAAAAAATTAAGCCGTTTCCGAATTTCAAGGAGAATCGGCTCTGCCACCTTCTCATCATATTCGGAAAATTTCAATGTTTCGAAAAAAGACTTTAGATTCGAGATCGTAAAAGCGCTCAATTCCGAAATATCCTTGCCGTCAACTTTTACCGCAAGCGCTTCGGGCTTGAGCCGTTTTCCCAAACAAGTGGCGCATGGAATATATCCGCGGTATTTGCTTAAGAAAATCCGGATGTGCATTTTATAAGTTTTCTTCTCAAGATATTTAAAAAAATCGACTACGCTGAAATAATCTGCGTCCCCACTTCCTCCTTTTAAAATCCACTGACGTTGTTCCTCGGCGAGTTGAGAAAACGGAACGTCTTTTGGTATTTGGCGGTGTTCGCAAAATTTTTTAAGCTGTCGGAATTCCCTGACGGCACTTGGCTTGGTCCATGGCTCAATGACGCCTTCCGAAATTGAAAGCTGTGGATTGGGAACAACCAGATTCCAATCAATCGTAATCACTCTCCCAAACCCCTGACATTCCGGACAAGCGCCGAGCGGATTATTAAAAGAAAATGTATTTGGTGTCGCAAGGCGATATTCCAAATCGCAATGAGCACAGCGGAAATGGCTGGAAAATTTCTGCCCAACAAACTCACTACCCTGCTCAGAAAAAATAGAAACGAATCCTTTTCCCAATCTGAGAGCACTTTCAAGAGAATCAATGATTCGATTGCGATTTCTCGGTTTAAGCTCCACTTCATCCGCCACAATCAACATATCTCTAACTTGTTTCAGGCGCTGTTTTTGCAATTCTTCGAGCGCAACCTTTTTCCCTCCGAGCATTAAAAATAAAAAGCCCTGTTTCTCGAGTTCCTGGACCACGCCTTCGGTCACCTTCATGGATTTTTTTGAAACAGAAAACGGAAAAGAAATCGTTACCAATTGTTCCTCGAAAGACTTGGCGAGCTTTTCGTAAATACTTTCAGCAGAATCCACCTCTATTTTTTTATGGCAGGACGTACATAACGTAACCCCGATTCGGGCATATAGAAGCCTGAAATAATCATGAAGCTCCGTTTGCGTACCGACGGTTGAACGCGCATTCGTCACGACATTTTTCGCTTGAATCGCAATTGCAGGAAGCATCCCAGCAACACTATCTAAGTCGGGTTTTTCGATTCTTTCCAGAAATTGGCGTGCATAGGTTGAAAGCGATTCAACATACCGTCGGCGGCCTTCCGCATAAAGGGTATCAAATGCGAGCGATGATTTTCCGGAACCGCTTAATCCCGTTATAACGGTTATCTTCCGGTGCGGAATGGCAACATCGATATTTTTTAAATTGTGAGTACGGACACCCGTTAAAACAATTTCTTCTTTCATGTTCCTGCTCAAAAGTCACTGACTGCGGAAGTAATAGAATGCCTCATATGAAAATACAATCGGAAGGAATCAGCCTCTGCCCGCGGTTCTCTTCAGAAAGAAATGGAACGTTTAAATTAACCTGCTTTTTTATCCCCTGTCACCGGTGCATCAACCTTTCGATGTGCAGGTTTTGATTTCAAACAGGTATCAATATGTTCAAGCAGTTCTTTACCCTTCAAAACCATTTGTGAATCAGGAGCTAAGGAGATAGAAGTTTTATCCTTCGAGATCCGTTTCACCACCACATCGGCAACCGCTTTATCACGATCAAACATATGCCCATATTCAGTATTGCGAAGCCGTATGGCGCCGGTCCCTTTATCGGTTGCTTCAAGAAGCCAACCTTGAAATTCATTCATGGCTTCCAACGCCCGCAGGTAAGTCAAATCATAGGGTTGCTCATAAACAAGCACTTGATCACATTTAGGCCCCTCTACGCTGGCGCATCCGCCAATCACCAACATGACTCCGATCATTAAGAAAATAAAACCATTAAAAAATTTTTTCACCCGAGCCTCCTTTTCCCTTAAGGGAAATTGTAATCAATGCATTTCTTCGAAACAATTAAAATTTACCGCTTAATCGCGTATATAACCCATGATGGTCATAATTATTGAGCGACTGTAAATCATCCGTAAAGTCGGAAAAATTATAACCAATACCAAAATGAACATAGTCCATCAGTTCTCTGTCTATTTCCAGAATGAGCCCGTGTTTCAAAGCCTGGATCATCTCGAAATCCCAAAACAGCCGGTATTCCGCAATCAAATCCCATTTCCGGATCACATGAAAATTAAACCGGGTCGCCCAAAGATAATTACTGATTTCATGCGTATCGCCTTCCGCCGTAAGGAGCGAACGGCGATAGCCCAATTTTTCGGTCACGCTCAAATAAGGCGGCAACGCATCATACCCAAACTCAAGGCCAAAAATATGCGCCGATTCATCAACCCCGATTCCAAAAATGTCCGGTGTATCAAATTGACTGTCCGCTCCGATATTTTCAAGCCATGTATACCGAGTCAGTACATTCAAACGGTTATTCGCGACCGGCCGGTAAGCAAGCCCTGTGTTGAATTCCGTAAACAGCCCGTCTTTATGCACATTCGTAAGAGCGATGCTATCGCCACGGTTGAGCTGTGCGGAATAACGGAAATCTTCATTGATTTTCCAATCAACCGTATCCCGAAAGAGAAATTGTATCCGGTCCGTCGGCCCACCGCGGTCATAACGCAATTCATAACGGCTGATAATTTTAAGAAACTCACGATCTAAATAACTCACTTCGACCGCGCCGGCCGTACGATCCGTATCCACATCGGAAATTTCGCGAAGCCGACCGCGCTCTACATTCGCGCCAACACTCCAACGCTCCGAAAGCTGCCGGTCATAGCCCAGAATGTTGGCCTCCCGATCGCCAACCCGGTATGAAGAAAGTTCCCGCTCGCTGTAAAACCGGCTTTTACTGTCAAGTTGCGTCGAACTTCCGATGGTTGTGCTATAGTTACGATTCAAGTGTTCCGGATCGGGGCCTGTTTGAATCGTCGTATAGGCATCGGTCGTTTCGGAGGTTTTCATATTAAAACCAAGCGTTGTCGCATCTCCGACATTGCCCACCATTTCTTCCACACGAACCCGTCCTTTACCGCCCATCACGTCCGATTCAAGCCCGCCACCGAATTGATTATTTGCGCCGTTTTGTCCGTCCCAAGTCCCCTGTCCTTTCACATACGGCATCACGCCTTCACTTAATTTATATCCGAGTTTTGCGCCGAGTGCGTTCTTAAACGCCGACGAATCAAATTCATTTGTGTGATACCGGTCATACGATTCATAGGTACTGATGTTTTGATAGCGGTATTCCACCGCACCCAAATAGTTATCGTAATCGGCTTTCATCTGTGCTGTATGAAACTGGCCTTTGCTCGGACTTTCCGTGAAAATTTCAGCGCTATTTCCCGGATCTGTTGCCTTCTGATCATCAAAACGATAGCGAAGCTCAACATTTTCCCCCACCCTATGGCGCATCTCAAGGCCCGCTTTCCGGAGCCCGGCCTGGCTGATGGAATCCGCATTTGAAAATCCCGGATCCATCCGCTGAACATAACCGGAAACGTCCGTCCCCGTGATCAATTTTGTCTGAGCCTTCACGGCATAAGCGTCATCAAACAAGCGCGTCGGTTTTTTAAGCAACTTTTCGCCCGTCGGCATATCCGTAAATGTGATTCCACCGTTATAAGAGATCGCATTCCGGTTCGTGCTGCCTTGTGAACGCGCATATTCAGCCATTATTTTCGTATTTTTTCCGAATTTTCCGGTCAAATCAACGCCCCGCAAATCGTAATCCTTCCCCGGCTGCCGGTCTTCAATCGCTGTTCCTCCAACCCTGAAATGGTCGCCGAGATGCGTATACCCGCGAATTCCGTTATTGCCGTTATTCATTTCTCCTTGCGGATCAAATTCATAATCAACCAGCAAATAGGTATCGCTGCCGTTCAAAATATCATTCGAGATGATGTAATCGGAGAAACTCACAGCCGAAAGCGGTTTTCTCAAAATAATCCGCCCTTGAGGATAATCAATTTCATAATCGGTGCCGTAAACAAGGTCTTTGCTGTAGACCGGAATATTTTGAATGGAATCGCGAACCTCCACCCGGACTTTTTCACTTCCCTGAATCACATTTTTATTCCGCAAATAAAAGAGTGATCCTCCGGTCCCGATAAATTCGTTATGATCACCCAATTGCTTGACGTTCGCCGTGTAAACCGCAAACCCCCGTTTCGCGTCGCCATAACGCGTCATGGCCAACGTCTCATAATGAATCTTGAGGCCGGAAAATGTCCGGTTGTGCGACGCAAGTTCAGTATCTGTAAAATTCGTACTGAAACTCCCCCATTTCAAATACGAACGGTCCATTTCGGCTAAAATATAAAAACGGTTGGCGGTCTCGCCGTCATATTGAATCTGTGAATCATCCCCGTAAACCGGATAATACTGATCGGGGTCTAAATTGGTAAAGAAAGCAGTTCGCGGATCGTCGGTATCATAACGGGATGTCACGAGGAATTTCCCTTTTATTTTCGCTTTTAAATAATACGCAAGCCGGCCGTCCTGATAAAATCCCTGATGGAATTTTTCGTCGCGGCCCAAAGCTTCAAGATTCCCGTCAAGAAAATTGGCTCCCATTTCCTGTTCGCCCAACCCAACCATAAAAAACATCGTATCTTTCACATCCACATCTTCCTGATAGGAAACGGCATTCCCATTCTGATCTGTAGTCGTTACGGTCACAGATTGTTTTCCGGGCGGAACATATATTTCTTTGCTGAACGTTCCGTCCAAATGAACCGTCGCCTGTTCCCCATTCACCGCCACCGTATTCCACGGTTGGGTCGTCCCGCGAATGAGAACTTTCGGTTTCGCATTAATCGGAATACTGCGCTTGCCGTCCCGATTGATCACCATATTTCCCGCCGCCGGGACCTGAATGTCCGGATGATCGGGCACGTGGGAATCAAGCTTGCTTACAACGCGGAAATACCTGAGCGGCGTCCAATCTTCATGGCCTTCTTTATCGCGGACAACTAAGCGGTACGCATAGATACCCTTCTCCACCGGATCACGGTTGGCTTTCTTTCCCGTCCACGGCGCTTCCGCAGGCGGAACTCCGAGGCCGTATCCTGCCCATACTTTTTCGCCAAATTGATCCGTTACTTCAATTCGCCAACCCGCGATTAACTCTCCGTAATTCGTATTAATAATAAAACGTGGATCTTCTTCAAACACTCCGACGCCCATTCGCAGAACTTCGGGCTGCATCGTCACGGCCAGTTCCGGCTTTTCAAAATCCGTTCCCTGCGTCACCATGACTTTTAATTTATCGCGATGGCTCTCCGGGATTTTTGATTCGGGAAGTTTCGCCGCGAAATTCACGACGTTCATCATTCCGTTTGTGGTTTTAATCAACACCGATTCTTCCGAAACAAATTTTGTATTCTTCGGAAGCGTGTGCCCGTCTATTTTAACCACATGCCGGCCCGGCTTGATTGCAGGAATGTGATACCGGCCGCGAGGATCCGTCACCACCACAATTCCTTCTTCCGTCGCGATTTTGACGCCGCTGATACCGTCTTCACCTTTGTCCTGCACCGCATTTTCGTTTTTATCGTCGAACACTTTCCCAAGAATCGTTCCTTCGTCGAAAAATGGGTCGGCAGAAATGACAATTTCCATTCTTTGAATATTAGAAAGAACCGTTCCGGCAACGCTGTCACGTGCATAAAACGAAACTTCATATCGTTTCCCAATCTGAACCGCCTGCGAAGCCACCAACAAAAATCCGAGGTCCTTATACTCAAACCCGCCGATTGAACCAATCGAAAAGATTCTTGAACCTTTCGTAGAATTAATCGGTGTTCCGTCCAACCGTGACGCAGAATCAATAAATACAAATCCTTCCGGTACGGTGACCACCATTTGAACATTATTGAGCGTACTACCAGAAATATTTTTCATCCGGTTGCTGATAAATGTAGCACTTCCTTTGGTAAGATTAGGCTTTGAAGCCGAAGAATCCATAATGATCGGCAAACTCGAAACCGTTCCAACGGCAGCATCAAATTCACCGATAGTTGTACCGCCTGTCGCAACGCCACCATTTAGCCTCAAAACATACACAATTTGTCCGGTACCAGCAGGCGCAGTGTCTCCGGTAGTATGTTGCATAAAAGATGAGGAAGTAACTTCGACAGGTACGGTGCTTGAAATAAGAGCTCCGGCACTGGTTTGAAATTCTATAAGAAACTGGCAATTGGTACCATCAGAGTTGAGGCGACGAGCATAAATACTTAAACCAATATAATCACCTGCCTTAACTCCAGTCACAGTTTGAAATGTATAACTTCCACCGGTAATTTCACCTAAGCGAAGCACATGCGCACCATCAACAGCACCTGTTATGCTGGGATTGCTAATTGCGCGCCCCGGCGTATTATCCCAATTTCCGGAGCCACCGAGCGCCAACTCAAAACTTTCATTACCAAGAACGTTGGTTTGGTTGGTGACGATAGCGTGCACTGCCAATGGGGCAAAGAATGTAAGTACACAAGCGCAGAATAAAGTCAATAGACACTGGACACTAAAAAAAATTTTGCAAATACCCAAGACCTGTGTCATTCCCGAATGTTTTTGTCGGGAATCCAGAATCGTAGATCCCCGCCTACCCCGGAAAAACTGGGGCCGGCCCTTTCTTTCCCAAGGGAAACATGCGGGGATGACACGAAAAGATACTCTCTTCTCTGCCCTCTTCACTCTCTACTCCTCCTAATACCGTTTAAACGACACGTTCACGCCGAACCGCCAATCGTAATCCGGCGTATCGGGTGATTTTCCGGCCGGTCCGGGATGGCCAATGCCTCCGATTCCGGCATATTCGGCGAATAATTTTGTTTTAAACAGCCACTCATTATTCATAAATTGATAACTCCTAAACGGCATCCAGCGGACACCGGCGGCCATATACATTTGGTTTTGAAATGAAAATTCCCGGTTTGGATTTGTTGTTTGCTCGAAACGCAGATAGGGCATGAGAAGGAATTCGTCATTAATCGGGTTCTTGGGAAGATCAATCCTCGGCCATTTAATGCCGAACGTCACCGTCGAATTTAAAATCCAGGAATGAAAATGTTCATTGGTAGTAAAGTCCGTCTTTTCCCACCGGTAATTTCCGTAATACTCGCCCCAAACATAATTCCGGATTAAATTGGAAATACTTTTCGAGTCGCGCCCTACCCACGGCTGTTCAAGATCAATGCCCCACTCATAGAAAATATCCAAGCCTGCCCAAAGATCGGTATCTCTGCTCCCTTCGATTTCATCGGTCAAATTTTTACGCTCCATGTACTGAACATAAAGCCGGTAACTTCGCGCAAACTTGAGAACATTTAACCCATAGAGATTGAAATTCTCAAGAAACGCCGCTCGTCCAAGCGGGCGGTATTCCACACCACCGATCAAGTCGAGATGCTTCGGATAGTTAAGCCCTTCGGTATCAGCTGCAGCAGTCACTTCAACATAAGGATCAAGTGTCGGCTCTCCTAAAAACCGGAGTCCTTTAAATACCAACCGGTTCGTCCAATAGCCTGTCTGTCCGTCAAAACTATGATTTGATAAATTTGTATCGCGAAAAGAAGTTTCCCCGAATGACTGCCAAAGGAGCCGCTCACCGATCGGCGTTCCCGTCATTGGCCCGTAAAGTTTTTCGCCGATATCAAGCCAATCCATCATTTTAACCGCAAGTTCTTCTTCGCGTTTGTAATTCGCCCGAATTTCTTCTTCCGTCGGACCAGGCATTTCGGGAAAATACTCTTCGACAAGTTCAAGCGCTTTGTCGAAATTTCCGCCATCTGTTTCAATCATGGTTTTCGCGTTGACAACACTCGTTTTTGCATCTTCTAATGTCGAAAATGCGCGCTGCCCGACCCAGAATCTGGACGTCGGTGTTCCGTTTTTTTCAACAAGCGGAAGCTCGCGGATAGGAATGCGTTCGAAATGAATTTTTCTCAGATTCTTTTCAATATAGGCCTGAGCTTCTTCCTTGGAACGGACATTTTTCAAAACACGGGACTCCAGGATTGAGCCTTCAAAGCCGGTCACAATCGAATAATTCGACCGCCGCAAAAAATCCTGATTCTTAACAAGCAGAAGCCCCTCGACTTCCGTGATGTCATATTTGGCTTTGAGGTTTGGATTGGCGTAAAAAGAATCGCGAAAAAGATAGTTAACTGACGGCTGCTCGGAAGAGGCCTGAGGAGTTTTGGGAATTTGATCCGTCTGGGCAAAACCATTAGACAGAAAAGAAAACGAGATTAAAAAAACAGAAACCAAAGCACAGAAACCTAAAAATTTATTTCGCTTCACTAGCCCTGAAATCATAATTGTTATTTCCCGGCTATTGTTTTTTAAAATTCGATATTTTGGTTTCGACGATCTCACTTCACATCACAGGCCCAGCACTTGCTGCATATTAAAAAACCCGCTCTTTTTATCCGCAAGGAACTTCGCAGCTTTCAAAGCTCCGGCTGCAAAAGCGTTTCGCGAAGTCGCCCGATGAACCAGCTCGACCCGTTCGCCTTCCGTCAGAAAACAGACTTGATGATATCCGACGGTATCTCCGCCGCGAACCGCATGAACTCCGATCGTACCTTGTGAACGCTCGCCCGTCATTCCGTGACGGCCATAAATCGCTTTCTCGTCCAAATTAATTTTTCGCGCCTTTGCGATGAGCCGGGCAAGCTCAAGGGCCGTTCCGCTCGGTGCATCTTTTTTATGGCGGTGATGTTCCTCCACAATTTCAACGTCATAACGGTCATCCAAAACTTCGCCGACCATAGACGCAAGCCGAAAAAGTAAATTGACACCAATACTCATATTGGGCGCTTGAACAATTGGAATCGTTTTGGAGGCAAGCGATAATTGTTCGATAAATTTTTGCTGTAACCCCGTCGTCCCGATTACAACCGCTTTTCTCATCGATAATACGGTTTCAAAAATTTTCGGCGTCACATCAGAATGCGTAAAATCAATCACCACATCGCCTTTCGCAATGGTTTTTGCGATATCGGAATCGATCGGAACCTGAATGGAATCCACGCCTATCAATACGCCGACGGTTTTTCCCGTCATCGGATGATCGGCCTTTTCAAACGCACCGGCAATTTCAATTTCGCGGTCCCGATGAGCAAGATCGAGAATCGCTTTTCCCATCCGGCCGGCAGCCCCGGCAACCACTATTTTGATACGTTGTTTTTCCATCGATTACGCCTTCGTTGTCATTGATAACTTTTTTTGTCCTGCTTTCAGGAGCCCGCAGGATTTCAGGACCTCTTCCAGTTTTTTCCGGTTCCCTTCCCCCATTTCGCACAGCGGAAGGCGGAATTCCTCGCGAACCAAACCCATCATCGCGAGCGACGTTTTCACCGGAATCGGATTCGTTTCAATAAACAAGTTTTTCGCAAGCGGCAGCAGTTCATAATGAAGCTTTCGCGCTTCATCCGTTTTTCCGGCAAGAAAAGCCGTCACCATTTCATGAACTTTCCGGGGCGCCACATTGGCCACCACCGAAATCACGCCTTTCGCTCCGATCGAAAGAAGCGGAAGCGTCAGGCTGTCGTCTCCGGAAACCACCGCAAGGTCACAGAGCGACAGTATCGCGCTCGACTGGTCAATATTACCGCTCGCCTCTTTAATTCCGATAACCGACGAAATTTTCGAAAGACGCGCAACCGTCTCGGGCGAAATAGAGACACCCGTCCTTCCCGGCACGTTATAAAGTACAATAGGTATATCGACTGTTTTCGCCAAACATTCATAATGACGATAAAGACCTTCCTGCGTTGGCTTATTATAGTAGGGCGTCACAAGCAAAACCGCAGACGCCCCGGCTTTCTTTGCATGCGAAATCAGACCAACCGCTTCCTGCGTGCAATTCGATCCGGCACCGCAAATCACGGGAACACGCCCATTTACGTATTCGATCACAAATGACATCATTCGTTTATGCTCATCGTGTGTCATGGTCGCGGCCTCGCCGGTCGTCCCGCACGGGACGAGCACGTCCGTGCCCTCTTCAATCTGCCAATCAATCAGTTTTTTAAGCGTATCAAAATCAATCTCCCCTTTTTTGTGAGGAGTCACAAGCGCCACCATTGAACCTTTTAAATTTTTTCTTGTTAATTTCATTTTACGTCTCCCTTAACTAATATATTTCCTTCAAATACAATTTTCGCATCGCCTTCTAAAAATACATTTCGCACTTTATCGCCCGCAATCTTCATCCGGACGGTTAAAATCTCACCGCTTTTCGTCTTCACTTTCACCGGCGATTGAACATGCCCTGTCAGACATCCGATCACAGCTGCCGCCGTTGAACCACTTCCGCACGCAAGCGTTTCGGCCTCTACTCCGCGCTCGTATGTTCGAATCGATAGAGCACTTTTCCCCGTTATCTCCACAAAATTAACATTCGTGCCGCGAGGCATGAATCTGTCGTGGTAACGGACCTTTCTCCCCAATTCGTGAACAGCCACGGATTCAAGTCCTTCCGTAAAAATCACCGCATGAGGAACCCCGGTATCGATAAATGAGCAGTGGAGCAGTTTTTTGATTCCCTCCAGCTCAAGAAAGATATCTTTCTTGTAATCCTTCGGATTCACCATTTTTGCCCGCATACAGGCCCAAATTCCCGCATCGCCCGGACGCTCATTTTGGGAAAACGAAAGAATCTCACCGTCAATCATTCCGGCAAGTGTTTCAAATTTCATTTTTTTCGGGAAACCCAATACACAGTGTGCATACAGCGTGATACAACGGAATCCATTTCCGCAGGTTTCCGCTTCCGAACCGTCGGAATTGATTATTCTCATAAAAAAATCTGCTTTATTTGATTTTTCAACTAAAAGAACCCCATCGGCTCCGATGTCAAGATGCGGACGGCAAACTTTTTGCGCAAACTTTTTTTCGTTTTTGATCAATCCTTTCCGGTTATCGACGACAACAAAGTCGTTTCCGGAAGCCACTGCTTTACAGAATGGAATCGTTTTTGTATTGGTCATATTGATTATTTTCAGATATTTGTCATTCCCGAAAGCTTTTGTCGGGAATCTATTGCCCCTTAGATCCCCGCCTCCCTGGAAATACAGGGCCGGCCCTCGCCTTACCGAGGGAAAACATGCGGGGATGACACTTAAAAAGCGTCCTTTGTCACTTGAGCCACGCTGGAACTTTTTCGCCGCGGATCAAATCCTGATACGTTTCGCGCCGGCGCACGATTTCAAACTTCGAACCGTGAACAAACACTTCGCATACACGCGGTCGCGCATTATAATTCGAAGACATCGAAAAACCGTACGCACCCGCACTGGCCAGCGCGATTTCATCGCCGGCATCCAATTCCTGAAGCAGCCGGTTCTTCGCAAGGAAATCGGAGCTTTCACAAATTGGCCCGACCACATCGTATACAATTTTTTGCGCCCGGCCATCTTTTACAAGCGGCCACACATCATGAAATGATCCGTAAAAAGCCGGCCGGATGAGATCGTTCATGCCGCCGTCAACAATCGCAAAATTTTTCGATTGCGTTTTTTTGATATACACAACGCGCGTTACAAAAATTCCCGCATTCCCGACGATAAAACGCCCGGGTTCAAGAATTACTTGATATCGGCCTCGCCGGATCAGCGGTAAAATCTTTTTCGCATATTCGTCGGCAGTCTGCGGATGTTCATCCGAATAAACAATCCCCATTCCGCCGCCCAAATTGAGATATTTGATTTTATGCCCTTTCTTTTCCAAATTGAGAATGAAGATCATTACTTTCCGGAGTGCCCGGACAAACGGTTCGCCGCTTACAATCTGCGAGCCGATATGCACGTGCACACCGCACAAAGACACATTCGGATATTGATCGGCATTTTCAAAAATGCGATCGGCTTCTTCCATTTCAAGGCCAAATTTCGATTCCTTTTTCCCGGTTGCGATGTGGTCATGCGTCTCCGGATCGATCGCGGGATTGATGCGGAGAGACACGTTCACTTTCTTTCCCATCAGATAGGCAATCCGCTGGATTCGTGCAAGTTCCGGGGCCGACTCAACGTTAAAAAGCAAAATTTTCGCTCTGATCGCCGCCATGATTTCATCCACCGTCTTCCCGACACCGGCATACACGATTTTGGATGACGGACATTTCACTTGTTTGGCCCGGAAAAGTTCGCCGCCGGAAACAATGTCAAGCCCGGAACCGGCTTTGACAAGCGACCGCAAAACCGAAAGGTTTGAATTTGCCTTCACTGAAAAACAAATAATGGGTTTCACGGGGCGGAAAGCCTGTTTGAGTTTCTCGAAGTGGTCGATCACCGTTTTATAACTGTAAACATAAAATGGTGTCCCGACTTTTTTTGCGATATCGCGCACACGGACGGATTCGCAGAAAAGCTCTCCATTTTCATATCGAAAATCATGCATTACAGGACAAACGCCTCTTGGGTGATGTGATATTGTTTCTTCAGATTTGTTTTTTCTGATTTCAAACGCACTTTCCACTGATCCATTTCCGCTTTTACAAGCTCCGGGTTCGCACTGCCCGTTGACACTTTTGAATTCACCGAAACGAGCGGATCGAAAAGATCAAAAACATCTTTCTCAAACGCTTCGGAATATTTTTTATATGTTTCAAGCGTCAGCGCGCCGAGTGTCGTATTGCTTTCCGATGCATAACGAACAAGCCGCCCGACAAGTTCATGCGCCTCCCGGAACGGAATTTCTTTTTTGACGAGATACTCGAGCACATCCGTCGCAAACAGGAAACTATCGTTACACGCGCGTTTGCAATTATTTTTGTCCACTTTAAATGTCTTGACGGTTCCCGATAGAACATCCAGCGTTTCAGTAAACATTTTCAGTGAAGCAAAAAGCGGTTTTTTATCCTGTTGCATATCCCGGTTATACGCAAGCGGTAGCCCTTTCATGGTCACCAAAACAGAAATCAAATTTCCGTAAGCCTCGCCCGTTTTCCCGCGGGTCAGTTCCAGCATGTCCGGATTTTTCTTGTGCGGCATCAAGCTCGATCCCGTTGCAAAGCGGTCATCCAATTCGATAAAACCAAATTCCTGAGAATTCCATAAAATCAGATCCTCTGCAAATCTCGATAAATGCATATACGCAACCGCAACACACGATGTCACTTCTACGACAAAATCCCTGTCGCTCACCGAATCAATGCTGTTCGCCGTCGGCCTTTCAAATCCCAAAAGTTTCGAAACAAACGTCCGGTCAATCGGAAGTCCGCTGCCTGCAATCGCTCCTGCGCCAAGCGGGCATTCATTGAGCCGTTTCAGCGCATCCAAAAACCTCGACTTATCCCGCTCAAGCATTTCAACATACGCCAGCAAATGATGGCTGAGTGGAACAACCTGCGCACGCTGCAAATGTGTGTACCCCGGAATCACCACATCCGCATACCGGTCAGCCTGCGCAACGAGCGTTGATTGAAATGAATTAATCCCTTCCAAAATTGAATGGATTTTTTCTTTCACATACAGCCGCGTCGATGTGGCCACCAAATCATTTCGTGACCGGGCGGTATGGATTTTCTTTGCCATTGATCCGATCTTTTGGGTTAGCGTCATTTCAATCAAAGTATGAACATCTTCACATGTTTGAGCGACGTCCTGAACCACTGTTTTGTTGAGAGTTTCTTTTGTTTTCCAAAGGCCGTCCACAATCGCTTTTGCTTCTCTCTTTGAAAGGATACCCACCTTCGCAAGCATCAGCACATGCGCAGCCGTCACATAAAGCTCCGCATCCAACAATTCGCAGTCTACCGCAAGCGAATAAGAAAATTTCTTCGCCACGGGATCGAGATCTGTTTTAAACCGTCCGCCCCATAATTTTTTCATACGTTCACCATTTAATTACAATGTTAAATAACGAATTACAAAATTCGACATTTGTCATTCGCGTTTCGTCATTTGCCTTTATGCCCTCGATACGGCATCGCCCAAATTTTCATGAACCCTTCGGCTGCTTTCCGGTCAAATTTGTCTTTTTCAGAATAAGTCGCAAGCTCTTCCGAATAATGCGAAAAGGGCGACTTCCGTCCGACGACAACCGCTTGCCCTTGGTCTAATTTAATCCGGATGAAACCGGTTACTCGGGATTGATGCGTCGCAAAAAATTGATCGAGTGCTTCTCTGAGCGGCGTAAACCAAAGTCCGTAATAAACCTGTTCCGCATATTTTTCCGATAACACCCGCTTGTAATGCAGAAAATCACGGTCCATCACAAGACCTTCGAGTTCTTCATGCGCAAGCTGAAGAATGGTCGCCGCCGGCGCTTCATAAATTTCGCGCGATTTAATTCCGACCAAACGGTTTTCAATTAAATCCGACCGCCCCACGCCATACCGGCCGCCAATGTCATTCAATTTTTCAATTAATGCCACAAGTTTAATGCTTTTGCCGTTCAGAGAAACGGGACGCCCTTCCTCAAATCCAATCGTGACATAGAGGGGTTTCTTCGGAACCTCAGAAAGCGGCCGCGTCATGAAATAAGCATCTGCCGGCGGCTCCGTCCACGGGTCCTCAAGGATTCCGGCCTCAATCGCTATCCCCCAAATATTTTTATCGATGGAATAAGGGCTTTTTTTCGTCGCAGATACAAGAATATTGTGCTTTTCGGCATAATCAATTTCTTCTTCTCTTGATTTGAAGGACCATTCCCTTAAAGGAGCGACGATCTGAAGATCGGGATTGAGCGTTTTCACACCCACTTCAATCCGGACCTGATCGTTTCCTTTTCCCGTACAGCCGTGCGCCACGCAATCGGCTTTTTCGATTGCCGCAATCTTCACAAGATGTTTTGCAATCAGCGGCCGGCCAAGCGCCGTTGCCAGCAAATATTTCCCCTCGTATTTCGCATGAGCCCAAAGCGCCGGCATAATAAAATCATCCGCAAATTCTTCTTTTAAATTCTCGACGTATACTTTGGAAGCTCCGGCGGATTTTGCCTTTTGCATCAAAAGCTTCCGGTCTCCGACTTCACCGATAAACGCCGAAAAACAAACCACTTCAGCTTCGTAAGTATCTTTGAGCCATCTCACCGCGCATGATGTATCAAGTCCGCCCGAATAAGCCAATACAATCTTTTTCATGAATCACCTTCATCATACAATCAACGTTTGAACTCTGTTAATTCCTCAACTTCGAACATTGTCATTCCCGCATGCCTTCCCTCGGTAAAGCGAGGGCCGGCCCTGTATTTCCAGGGAGGCGGGAATCCAGAACAATGGTTCCCCGCTAAAAACATGCGGGGATCAAATTCGCGCATCGACTTACGTTCCGTAAGGTCGAGCGCTCATTTGACTTATGCATTCATTCCCAACAAATAAATTAAAATCGCCTTTTGAACATGGATGCGGTTTTCCGCCTGATCAAACACAACCGAATGTTTTCCTTCGATCACGTCGTTTGTCACTTCCTCCCCGCGATGTGCCGGAAGGCAGTGCATGAAACGCACATCCTTTTTTGCTTTGCTTAAAAGTTTTTGATTCACCTGAAACGGCTTAAAATATTTCCGTTTACTCGACTTGTGCTCTTCGCCCATACTCACCCAGACATCCGTATAAATGATGTCTGCGCCCCGGACCGCCTGGCCGGGATTGTGAAACTCTGAAATTTTTGCTTTGGTCCGCTTGGCTTCCCGCCGGGCCCGCATCAACGTCGAACGGCGGACCAGGCACTCTTCTGGGGTCGCAAACGAAAAATCCACGCCCAGCCGCGCAGCAAGTAACAAAAGCGAACTTAAAACATTATTTCCGTCACCCACATAGGCAATTTTTCGTCCTTTGAAATCGCCAAAAATTTCCAACATGGTAAAATAATCCGTTAACGCCTGGCACGGATGTTCTAAGTCGCTTAATCCGTTAATCACGGGCTTTGCAAAATAGCGCGCAAATTCAATAATCGTTTTATGCGAAAAAGTCCGCATCACGATCGCATCCAAATACCGCGCCAGCACACGCGCCACATCCCGGATTTCTTCGCGTACGCCGAGTTTGATATCCTGAGGGCCTAAATAAATCGCATGTCCGCCGAGCGTCGAAAACCCGATGTCAAACGACACCCAGGTCCGTGTTGACGGCTTTTCAAAAATCAGGCCGAGCGCTTTCCCGTTCAAAAGATTTTTATATGCAAGCGGATTTTTTTTCACCCGCATCGCAAGATCAAAAATTTCAAAAATCTCCGAAACGCTGAAATCGTATACGTCAATACACCGTTTGTAATTCATACTTACTCCTCTAATGCTTGCATTTATTTAGCATTTTGAAGTGCTTATCCGTAAAAGGACCTCAACTTTTTTGTCATGCCTGCTTCGCTGCATGCGGGTATGACACAACTTTGACGTATTCGCTACTTCAAAGCGCTAAACAGATGCTAACACTTGATCTAAGATGTCGAGTCCCTGATCAGCCTGCCGTTTCGTAATCGTCATCGCCGGAATAATCCGAAGCACCTTGTCCTGCGTACAATTAATCAGGAGACCCGCTTCCCGCGCGCGATTCACAATATCGGACCCCGGTACATGCAGTTCAACGCCAAGCATCAGCCCCATCCCCCGGATTTCTTTAATGACAGCCGGATGCTTTTGTTTTATTTTCTCAAGACCCGCCCGCAAATATTCACCCATTTCTTTCGCGCGAGTGAGCAATCCACCCTCCTCAATCGCCTTAAAAACCGCAAGTCCTGCTGCTGTTGCCAACGGATTTCCACCGAATGTCGACGCATGCGTCCCGGCGACTAAAACTTCCTCTTTAATCCTCCGGTTCACCACCAACGCGCCGATCGGAACGCCATTTGCAAGCGATTTCGCAAGCGTCATCAAGTCTGGTTCTATTCCATAATGCTGAAAGGCAAACCAATATCCCGTCCGCCCCATACCGGTTTGAACTTCATCGAAAATAAGCAGTATCTTCCGGTCATCACAAAATGTCCGGAGGCGTTTGATATAATCGACATCGGCAATATTCACTCCGCCTTCGCCCTGAATCGGCTCCAAAATAATCGCAACAGTCTTATCCGATACCACTTTTTGGAGCGCTTCGAAATCATTCAGTTGAACATATTTAAATCCCTCAAGCAGCGGATTAAACCCTTTTTGATATTTTTCCTGTGCCGTCGCGGCAAGCGCACCCAATGTTCTTCCGTGAAACGAATTTTTCATCGTCACAATTTCATAACGCCCGGAAAGAGATCCGTACCGTCGCGCAAATTTAATCGCGCCCTCATTCGCTTCCGCTCCGCTGTTGCAAAAGAAAACACGCCCCGGAAATGAATGCTGAATAATTTTCTCCGCAAGCTGACCTTGTTTGATACCATAGAAATTGTTTGGAATATGAATCACTTTCCGGATCTGATTCTTAATCGCATTGACAACAGCCGGATGGCAGTGCCCGAGTCCGGAAACCGCCCAACCCGAAAAAAAATCGAGATACTCTTTCCCTTCGATATCCCAAACCTTAAGGCCCTTTGCCTTGACAATACACATCGAAACCCGCGTGTAAGTCGGAAGCACATATTGATTATATTGTTCCTGAACTTCTTTGGTTTTCATAACTTCCTCGTCGATAGACACTTGACACCAGTCACTGGTTTCTCATTTATTCACTATGTTCTGCTGATATTTACATACTTTCCCCTCTCCCTGTGGGAGAGGGATAGGGTGAGGGATTGAAATTCCCCCTCATCCTAACCTTCTCCCCAAAAGGGAGAAGGAATGAGAACACTAAATGTCAACAGAACATAGTAACCAGTGTCCGGTGACTAGTGACCTAAATCCATAGCGTTATTTTACAATCTCTGTACCGATTCCTTTTTCAGTAAAAATTTCGAACAAAAGCGCATGTTTGATTCTTCCGTCGATGATATGCGCTTTCGGAACATTTCCATTGATTGCCTTCATACAGGAATTTACTTTCGGAATCATTCCTCCGGAAATCACTTGTTTTTCCTTCAGCATTTCGACATCGTTCACATGAAGGGACGATATGAGCGTCCGGGCGTCATCTTTATCACGGAGAATCCCTCTCACATTTGTAAGTACCATCACTTTGCTCACATTCATCGCAATTGCAATTTGCGCCGCTGCTTCATCCGCATTCACATTATACATCGCACCGGCCGCATCGTAACCGATCGGGAAAACCACCGGAATCATATTTGCTTCCGTCAGTTTCTTGATCGGCTTGGTATTCACTTCAACCACATCGCCAACGAAACCGATGTCGACATTATTCGCTGTGTGTTTCTTCACTTTTAAAATCCGGGCATCATGGCCCGACAACCCCATGGCTTGCGCACCAAATTTAATTAAATCGCTGACGAGTTCTTGATTCAACCCGCGCAAAGTCGCTTCCACCACTTTGATCGTCGCTTCATCCGTCACACGAAGACCGTTCACGAATTTGGATTCGACTCCGGCTTTTTTCAAATTTTCCGTAATGGCCGGCCCGCCGCCATGCACCAAAATCGGCCGAATCCCGACGTAGTTCATGTATACAAGATCATGTAAAACGTGATCCCTGATTTCCGGATCCGTCATCGCAGCTCCGCCATACTTAATCAGAATTTCTTTTCCCCGAAATTCTCTAATATACGGAAGCGACTCGATTAAAATATCCGCTTTATCAATAATTTCTTCGATCATGCTGTTTCTTTAACTCCTATTGTTTTAACCTAACTTTTTTCTCATGTCATTCCCGCTTTCGCGGGGATGACAGACTTTACGAAACTGTTTCTAACCATTCACGTCGAATATTGTGAATTAATCCACACGTAAAACTTGGTTAAATCCGTCGTCCAAAAGCGCTCTTCATAGCGGCCTTTTTTTAAATCAATTTCGAGCACGTACTCTTTCTTCTTCAGGCACTGACGAAGATGAAGTTTGTTTTTAGCTACTTCACAGCCATTTTTAATAATCGGAACTCCGTCAAACGCAATATCAAGTTCGGGCGAATAAGCCACTTGACTCGACCCAACGCATCCCATCAGACGCCCCCAATTCGGATCTTCGCCCGCGAGCATCGTTTTCACAAGCATGGACGTCGCGATTTGGCGGCAAAGCTGGTTTCCTTCTTCACCCGTTTTTGCGCCCTTCACGATTATCTCGCAAACGTGAGTCACACCTTCTCCGTCTTTGAGCAGATGTTTGGCAATATATTCGCAAACGCAGAGTAGCGCCGATTCAAAAGCGAGAAAACCCTGATCTTGCTTGACGATTTTTTGATTTCCTGCAAGGCCGTTCGCCAGAATCAAGACGGTATCGTTCGTGCTTTGATCATTGTCGATCGCAATCTTGTTGAAGGTTTTCCGGATCACGTTTTCAAGTGCACGCTCAAGCAATCGTTTAGAAATATTCGCGTCCGTTGTCACGAAACAAAGCATCGTCGCATGCTTTCCCTTAATCGAATTCGGACTTTCCCCTCGCACATTCATATCCGGATACATCATCCCGGCACCTTTCGCCATCGCTGCGACTGTCACGGGTTTCCCGTGTAGTGAAAAACGGACCGCAATTTCTTTTGGATGCGTATCCGTCGTCAAAATTCCCCGCGCTGCTTCATGGCCGCCTTCGTAAGACAAACCACTCACGAGCTGCGGGAGCGCATTCTCAACCACTTCAGTGGGATAGGAACGCCCGATAATCCCCGTCGAATTCATGAAAATCTGATTACGCTTGATTTTTAATCGCCGCGCCAGAAGGCCGGCAACCACACCCACCGCTTTTTTCCCGCCGATCCCGTTAAAACAATTGGCATTCCCGCTATTTCCAAAAATCGCGCGGTGCGTTTTATTTTTCATGATTTTTAAATTATATTGAAGCGGCCATGCTTTCACTTTACTCGTCGTAAACGTTCCGGCCGAAACCGCCGGCACATCCGAACAAATCAAAGAAACATCATATTTGCGCGCATTCTTTTTAATGCCCGCATACATTCCAAAAGCTTTAAAACCCTGAGGGGATGTCACACTGCCGTTTGGAACCACTTTCAAATCTTTCATTATAACAACCCCGCTGTTTCGGCGAATCCCATTCTGATATTCATATTTTGTATGGCCTGAGAACTTGCGCCCTTGAGTAAATTATCGATCGCCGTAATCACGATCACCCCGTCAGAATTTTCATCCACGGCAATTCCGATATCGCAAAAATTTGTATATTGAACTTGATGCAACCCCGGGAATTTTCCGTGCCCGAGAAAACGAACGAACGGCTGTTTTCCGGCAAACTTTTCAAACGTTTCTACGATTTTCTGTTTGCTTGCATTTCGTTTCCGTTTCAGATAGATCGTGCAAAGAATTCCCCGCTGAAGCGGTAAAAGATGCGGAACGAAAGTAATTTTAATCTTTTTACCGGCAATTGCCGACAAAGTCTGCTCAATCTCCGGCTGATGTTGGTGGCAATTAACTTTATACGCGCTGAAATTTTCATCCACTTCACAATATTGCGTGACCTGAGAAAGTTTTTTTCCCGCGCCGCTTACGCCCGACTTGGCATCAATCACAATCGACTCCGCTTGAATCAGACTTCCTTTCAGAAGCGGATAAAGCGCAATACTTGGGCCGGTGGGATAACAACCGGGATTCGCAATTAAATTCGCCTTTTTAATTTGTTCCCGATAAATTTCCGGAAGACCGTAAACCGCTTTCTTAAGAAGCGCAGTCGCACTGTGCTTTACGCGATACCACTCTTCATAAACTTTCGGTTCTTGAAACCGGAAATCCGCGGAAAGGTCGATTACCACTTTGCCCGCTTTGAAAAACTTCGCCCCATATTCCATCGCTGCCGTGTGCGGTAACGTGAGAAAAATAACATCGGATACTTTAAGCACTTTTTTCTCGTCAAACTTTTCGATCCAGAGCGTGTCATTTTTACCGAGAGAAGGCACCATTTCCGCCGCCAAAACAGGGTCTTCCGATCGTGTGGTGAGGCATCCGAACTTTACATTCGGATGTTTCGCCAAAAGCCGGATTAATTCATTCCCGGTATAACTCGTTGCGCCAATAATCGAACAAGAAATCATAAAAACCTCACGGATTATTTGTTTCTGTATCAAAATTATCAGATATCAAATGACTGAAATCGCCCTCACCCCTGCCCTCTCCCTGAGGGAGAGGGTTTCCGTCAGAGGCGGATCCGACGCGCTGTTTGGCGGAAGGGTATTGGAGTCCTGTCAACTTCAAAACGCTAAAGAAATACTCTTTTTTATTGTAAATGAAATTAAAAAAACCAGAGGAATCCGATATCTTTATTACCAATAGTGATTAATCATTTAACTTGAGTTCTGCACTTTTTATGGCGTAATAATCACAACTCTTTGACAATTACTAATTTGTCATCCCCGAATGTTTTTATCGGGGATCCATGTTTTTCTGGATTCCCGCTTAAAGCTTACGGGAATGACAGAAATTTGCAGAGTTCAAATCATTTAAGTTAAAAAAATGTGAGTCGATATTATAAAAAATTGCTTATCTTTTGTCAAATGAATAGGTTATGTCAACTTGAGCATAATCCATTCAAAATTTAACACCTTATTTTAATCTATGGCAAAACAAACAATCGCAAAACTAAGAAAAGCTGTGGGTTTCTCCTTTCGAAATAAGAAATTGATCGAAGCTGCGCTGACACATCCGTCTTATCGGAATGAGTGCGTCTCCGTAAAACCCGTAGCGTGTTTTCAGCGTCTCGAGTTCCTCGGCGATTCTGTTTTAAATTTTTTTATCGCAAGAAGACTTTACAAGCTATTTCCCGATGCTGACGAAGGCCTTCTCAGCCGGTTGCGCTCCATCCTTGTTTCACGAAGGGTACTCGCCAAAATCGGAAAAACGATAAAACTTCACAGATTTCTGGACATCGGCAAGCATGAAAAAAAACAATTTTCTCTCCTCAAAGAAAAAATTCTGGCCGATTCGTTTGAAGCATTGGTTGCGGCCATTTATTATGATCGTGGCCTGAAAAAAACCGAAGAATTTTTAGCAAAACACTTTAATACTTATTTTGATCAGAAAAAATTGTTTCGAATTGACCCCAACCCCAAAAGCACGCTACAGGAATACGTGCAAAAAGAACTGCACATCCTGCCAAGCTATGAAATCGGCCATAAAGAAAAACACCAATTTACAGCGTGGGTCAGCATTCACGGGAAAATGCGTTCGAAAGGAAAAGGTCGGACATTAAAGGAAGCGGAAGCAAAAGCAGCTGCAGGCTTGCTAAAAAAATTAAGAAGCGGTTCCCCGCTTCGCAAGAAACTGATCGAGAAGTCCAAATCCGGTATCTAAGATTTGTTGAGTAAGCTCAGAAGCGGCGGGTTGATTTTCTTTCTTCTTACCTGAAGAATTTGATGCATCTTTTGTTTCGGCGGATTCTTTTTTCGGTAATCGCTTTCGCGTAATGGCCGAAACAATCTTCGAAAATTGTCCTTGCGAAAATAGATCAAGAAAAGTTTGAAGCGCGATGGCATCTTTTTGAATCATCGGTTTCTTAAGCGTCCCCGTAAGCAACAGAGGAATCGGCCCAAGACGGTCATCCTGGCTAATTTTATTCGTCACCTTCCCGCCCATCGACGGCATTAAATAAATCGAAAGCCGCGTATTTAAATTGCCGCTGAAATCGATATCCCCTTCTCCATTAATTTCAAGGTCGTCGGAAACAAGAAAAATATCTTTGGACGAAGCTTTTTTATCGCCGATCGAAAAAACGCAACGTACATCATTAAATTTTGTTGTTTTGGTCCCGTAATTTAGAAGCATCGCAAGTTCCGCGATTTTCCCCAATTCGCCCACAAGATCAAATGTCCGGAACTCCCCGTTTGTCACGCCAACCGTTCCTTCTCCTTTTAACCGGTCAAGCCATCCGGCATCAAACGGCCCATCACTTGCAAAATGCGCCGCTCCAAACAAATTTCCTTCGACAAGCAGGTTTTCTTTTTCACCCTGCATCCGTACCAAATTAAGCTTTTCAAACTGCAATTCAAATTTTGAAGATGGTTTTTCCGCGGCAAGCTCAAAAAGCGCTTTTCCCGAAACCGTTCCTCCGTAAGCATCAAAATGCGCTTCCGGAATCCCAAGCTGTCCCGGCCGATATCCAACCTGAACGCTTAAGCGATCAAATATGTCACCGCCCGCAAGCCATTCGCGCAGCGAATTTTGAATCGGTACGGAATCCCATTTCGTTTTGCCAAATAATTGAATCGCATTTGATATTTTCTCGGCTTGATCAATCAACTTGATCATGTGAAATTGTTCCGAATCAATCTGAAAAAGCCACGTCGCGTCAACTTGCCGCAGCATTTTTCCCTGCATCGCAAAAGATGCCCCGCCCATGTTAAACTTCACATCTTTCATTTCCGCTTCAAAAGGGCCGAAGTCAATCAAGCCGTTTAATTTTTCAAGCAATGCACCATTGGCTGCCTTCACGTTCACATCTGAAAAAGTAAGATTGTTCATGCACTTTAGTTTTGAGATTTCCTTAAAATTTCCTTTGGCACTGGAAAAGACTTTTAGCCCACCTGTAAATTCAACATTTTGAATTGATGGAAAATATTTTTGCCAGCCATCAACTATAAAATTATTCGTCATTACTGTCATTTCGCCCGTCGAACTCCGCAAATCAAAATCAACAAGGGACCCTTTCGCCGAAGCTTTATCAAAATTAATAGAAAAATCTCCTCTGAGCAAGCGACCTAAAAACAATTTCAAATCCCACCCCAAAATAAGAGGCGTATCCGCCGGTTTCGAAAAATAAGTCGAATAATTCACGACGTTTTTTGTTAAATCAAGATGCGCATTAATGGATAGCTCCGCTAAATTCCCTTTCACATAACAATCCAATCCGCTTTCGCCGGAAAGCCCCAGGTTCACGGGAAATATATCCGCAAAAGAAAGAATGTGGAGCGGGAGCAAATCAAACCGGAGCGATTCGGCTTTTAATAACAATTCCTCGAACACACCGGTGCCATAAATAAATTTTCCGCTTACTTGAATTTTTTTTGTAAAAGGCGCGTTCAAGATGCCATCCTTTAGCCTTACAAAACCTTTTTCCACATCAAACTCGGCCTGTGCTTGAATATCGTAATCGGTAGGATAACTTTTGGTGAGTTTATCTTTGGATTGATAAACCATATTCTTCACTTGCCCAAGCCCGTCGATCGTAAACGCTTTGCTCCCCGGACTTTTCTTCACCCTTCCCATCAACGAAGATTCTCCATCGAGAAGGTCTATCGGCAACACACCAAACCATTCAACCCATTTCTGCCACTTTATTTTTTCTATCGAAAAATCGCTTTCGAAGAAAAGGTCTTTCAAATCGAATTTGTCAAAGTCAAATTGAAACTCCCCTTTCGATCGAATATTATCAATGCCGCTCCACATTTTTCCCTGCAAATTATACCGGACACGGTTACGAGAGCGGACATTCCATAAATTTAATGAAATATTTTCCAGAACGAGTTGCTTGTCTAATTTCTTATCAAATATCCGGAGCGGAAAACGGATTTTAGAATTAACTAATGAAATTTGGGCAAATTCGACGCGTCCCCCAAAAAGCGGAAGAATGCTCGGCCGAAAACTCACGCGTTCCGCTTCCAAAACCGGCAGGGCATTGCGCTCTTGAGAATTGGTTAGCTTACATACATTAAAATGCAACACGGGAAGCGGCCATAAAGAAACCCGATAAGTTTGAAAGGAAGGCGTCAACCCAAGACGGGCTTCCACCCGCTCTCGAATGAGATTTTGTAAAAATGCAGGACGAACAACAAACGGAAGCGCAAAGAAAAAAATGACAACCACAATAAAAACCGCGGTTATCACAACAAAGAGACCGCGCCGCATTGAATGTCCCTTCATGAAATGGACTGCTTTGAAAAAGACTTAGTTATTACTTGAGTAACCGCTTCCGATGGGATTATAGCTGTAATCTTCAAGAAAGGCCGCGCACCCGCTCGAGACAATCAACACCACACACAACAAAAACGCAACCAACCACCAATTCAATTTCTCCATAACGGAAATAAGCGACTGATTATCGCTTCGTATATTGGAAACTTCTGCGGGCGCCTTTCTTTCCATACTTTTTCCGTTCACGCTCGCGAGGATCCCGCGTCACCAAACCCGCTTTTCTCAAAACGGTTTTTAATTTTTCATCGAAAACAATAAGAGCACGCGCAATCCCAAGCCGAACCGCACCTGCCTGTCCGCTCCCGCCGCCACCTTCGACGCTTGCACGAATCCCGAACCGATCAGTCAGCTTCGTAGCCTCAAAGGGTTGACGAATAATCATGCGGTGCGTTTCTCGCGGGAAAAAGTCTTCCATTGTCCTTCCATTGACACTGATGTCTTTGGTCCCATCAAATAACCACACACGCGCGATTGATCTCTTGCGCCGGCCGGTTGCATAATAAGACCCCGGCACTTTTGTTACTTTTTTTGATTCTTGATTTTGAACGATTTCTTCCATGAGTACCCACTCTCTCCTTAATTAATTCAACACGACTGGCTTATGCGCTGCTTGTTCGTGTTCAGCGCCAGCATATATATGAAGTCTTTTTAATAATTTCGCCCGCAATCGGTTTTTGGGAAGCATCCGTTTCACCGCTTCTTCAATAATCCGCTCGGGATGTTTCGACAAAACTTCTTTGAATGGCAACTCTTCGTAGCCGCCCGGATATCCGGTGTAATGAGCGTATGTTTTTGTATCCGCTTTTCGGCCCGTTACTTTCACGCCCTTCGCATTGGTGATCACGACACGATCTCCGCACTGAACATGCTTCACGTAACAAACTTTCCCTTTTCCCATCAGGAGATTTGCAATTTGCGTGGCAAGCCGGCCTAAAATTTTATTGTGTGCATCAATGAGATAGCACTCTTCTTTAATATCTTTTCGTTTTGGAATAAATGTTTTTTGCATAACGTCTAACCCGAACTTCCTTTGCTGATTTTAAAGTGTAACCCCCGCTCCTTATTGGATGCGAGAAAGGCGGGAATTATATCAAACTTATAGAGTAAATGTCAAAAAAATTAAAATAAATCGTAAAGTGTTGATATGAAATGGTTTAGAATATTTAAACAATAGATCTAAAAGCCGTACAACAAGTTATCTCCCACTCAGACAGCGTAAAAAGCTAATGAGTGAATTCCCTCCGCTTTTTCCGAACTCGTGGATAGATAACTTGTTGTACGGCTTCCTTTTTCACAAATTTTACCTTCTATGATGGCGGAGAGGCGGAACAGATGAAGAAAAAAGAATGCTCGAAGCGAGTTATCGAGCACCCACTGGAGCGCAGATATGTCCGCCCATTGAGCTTCCTTAAGAAAGATTTTATTGAATAGCTCAAGGGCGGTACTGACTACCGAAATAAGAAAACTTTTAAATATTTTCAATGTAAGTCAGTGCCGAGCAGCGAGCATTCTTTTTTCTTCATATTAATTCACAGAATCAATTACGCCGACATCTCCACCCGTTTCGTCATTTCGTGTTCCAAAAAGAGCCTCAGCGCCAACCTTGAAATAATCAGCCGCCCTTGATCAATGCGGACAATATCTTCCCGGCTTCCGTATCCGATAAATAAATCCTTCAAAAGCTCGGCTCTGATTTGCTCGATTGTGAGATCTTTCACTTTTTTAATTTTCTCTGCAGCTAATAAACCGATTACAATTTGAAGCACTGATTCTGTTAGCTCAAGATACGGATCGGAATCAACCCGGTTGGTGTCGACCCCAACTTCCAAAAAGCCGGGATTGTTCGGGCCTAATTGAAATTCGGGGTTTTTACTCACAACCGGAAGAACGCTTTGACTCAGCACCCGTTCCGGATTTAATCTTCTGAAATCCACTTGATTTCTCAACATCACCGGCAGCCCAATCGTTTTCCGCTGATCCGGAGTCAAATTAACGCGCTCACCGGTCAGAATCAAATTTTTGATCCGTCCGCGAAAGCCTTCAGCTTGAAACGCTTCAACTATTTTATCCACCGTCAACTGACCGCTCATTTCAAATGCAATCGATAATTTGCCGCTCAATTTTTCCGCGAGTAAGTCGATCCAGTTTCCCGTTAACTGTTTCACGATTTCAGGATCAACAATTTCAACGTCAACCTGTGGATTGAGTTCTTTCAATTTTTTAATGACTGCAGCGCGAAGTTTTTCACTGAACACATCAACATCAACTTCCTTTAATATCACCAGTTCCCGCTGAACGTCCGCCGGCTGGATTTCGTCTCCCGGATTCAACGAAACCGATTCCGGCGCAATCGCAAGCGCCACATGATCGGCAGCTTGGTTAATTGAGGAATCAGAGATCAATCGTTCGTCATTGCGAGGCAATGTGGGAATCTCTACCGTTGATTTAAACTCAATATTATTATGATCTTGATTTATATTGACAACTTCCGGTTTGTCTGCTAAATTTCGGTCTCCCGCAGAAAGAGAAGGTGTTATTGCCATGACGTCAGATTTTACCGCACGTGAAGTTGGTGTATTAGTTGAAGATCTCAAAAGTGATTTTCGGGTTGTTGCTGAAGGCTTGGGTGCGCTTCGTACAGATATGGATGAAGTTAAAGAGCGTCTTGGTGGGGTCGAAGAACGATTAATTTCTGTTGAAACACGCCTTGTAGCCGTCGAAGATGTTGTTGGCGCTTCAATTCCCGATTTAGCGAAACGCGTCACCCGGCTCGAACTTAAAGCCGGATTCAAATAATCCCTCGCATTTTCCAATTGTTCCACACTGCTCGGTTGAGTCGCGCTCGGTCGAGCGGTTTTCATTTCAGCTGCATTTTCCATCATCGGTTGCATAAGTCGTACTTCGGAGCGATTTAAAATTGAGGTGTCATCCGTAACCTGTATCGGATAATCGAATGCTTTCGTCATGGGCATTAATGACTGCAACAAATTTGTAAAATTCACAGGTTGGGGTAATTTCGGGCTTCCTTGATCGACAATGTGCGCCACAGCTTTGAGCGCACCAGCCAACATAAACATAAGCAAAAAGTCAGTTTTATCTGCATTTGCATAGGCTTTCTGAAATTCTTTTTTTAACATTCCTTCTTGGTCATCATATATTTGTCTCACAATTGCGAGTTGCCTTCGAAGATGCGTTAAATTTCCTTTCGTCACTAGATTTTTACTTTGATTTAATGTCATCATGATATTGACGAGTGCATCATTCGCATGTTTTAACTTATTCATTAAAACGTCTGCTTTGACAATAGCGCCAGCTGGAATTTCTTGAGCTTGAGACACTATCAATACGGGAATTTGAGCGTTGACGAAGTAAAGTTTAAACCTGTATCCCTTCGGAAATCCTGCTAAAAATCGGTTCACTCGTCTCATACGCGCATCTAAATTTCTCGCCGTCACCGTCACTTCTTCCGGAAGCTGTTCTTCCGTTTGTGTCAAAACAAGGTTGAACTTTTTACCGCGCTCCTTCTCCTCAAAAGCTTGTTTTGAAAATTGCCGGATTTTCCGCGCAACTTGTTTCGGCGTAAACTCGCCCGGAATTTCTCCATTCAATTCGGGTAACCCCGCTCGCAGCTCGGAGCGATGCCTCAATGCATCGCCCGAAGCAGCCATGGCTTTCCATTGACTATGTGAAAACATATTTATCGGAAGCCATGACAGTCCTATCGCTTCATTCAATAAATCCTTTTTATTTAATAGTTGCGATAGGGCAGTGGTTGAATTAACCGAATTCAAGCGCGCTTCGGCCCTTCTCAACATTTCCGGCGGAATGTAATACAGGTTTTTTTCTCCCATGCGCAATAAAAACCGTTCGATTTCACGCTCGGGAATACGGAGTTTTGGATCGCTATCAAGCTTTGCCATCCAGTCATCAACTTTGCTTCTCAAGTCAATATCCTCCGGCAAAGGCCGCGGGCGAAACCCGAGTTTGAGATAAAAAATAAGCGCGCTGTGCCCGTCTGCTTTCAGAGAGAATTGTGCCGACGGAACTCGCACCACCCGGCCCGGCAGAATTTTCAAAATGGTTTTGAGACGCGCTTCATATACATCACGGGCAAGGTGAGGAACGCCACGTCCAATCGCATTTCCATTTTCTGCTTCAAGCACTGAAAAGCTTTCTTCCAACTCAGCATTCGACCAAAAGTCATGCATGGCTCCATACGCATAGAACACACCATCCACAAAGAAAAATTCGCTCACATAATCGGACGTTGACACGCTTCTGTTAATGGTGTTAGGGAATATAACATGCGTTAAAACTTTTCCGTCCGGAAGTGTGCCTTCGGAATAGTAGGCGCGGCTCAAATCCAGATCAAATACCGTCGGGAGAATTCTCGGATCAACTTTCATATTTGAAAAAAAGTATCCGAGATGCTCATACAGCTTCATGGCCAAAGCAGGATCCAGATGCTTGAGTTCATGGCCCAACACCACCTGAAGATGCGAGAAGAAGCTGTCTGGTTGAAGTGGCTCAATACTCGCCCCGGCCAGCGTTATTTTGACAGAAAACACCATGGCGTACCATTTCCCTCCGATGAGCTTATATCCATGTTCAGCCAGCGATTTCCATAAATCAGCCGCACGATTTTTATCCCCAAAATAAATTGCACGCGCATAATCAAATTGGGCTTTCAATTCTTCAGAGAGTTCCGGCAGCGCTTGCACCATCTCAACGAACGGCATCTTCCGTTCGACAAAAAATGGCTGACTCTCCGCGCGCGCTTCGGCCCTCGCAAAAGGCTGCGAGGACACTCGTTCGCCTTGATTAGCCAAAAAGGGGACAGGCAATTGCTCAACAGGAGTCATATGCCTGTCCCCTTTTTGGTCTGCAAGGTTGCGAACTTCGGCACGTTGTATTTTGAAAACCCAAAATCCACGAAGGTCCATTAATGGTTGTTCAATGATTGCAAAACCCGACGTATCCAAATCTTGAACCGGCTCCATCTCAAAAATCACTGTTCCTGTTGAGGTCATCATTCTGTTCAAATCTTTCATCAAGCGATTCATGTTTTCCGTGCGATAAACTTCATTGCGGCTATATCCGCTCGCTTGGATCATATACGGCACCGTTAATGAATCAACACTAAATACAACTTCGACCGTGTTTGGCGCATAATCCTCAGCCACCCGAAAAAAATCCGCCGGTTTCACTAAATCATTTTGAACCGCAGGATTCACATCGTATCCTATTGAATCAATCCCGGAATCTTTCAAAAACCGCAAGAGCCCATCCCGGTCAGATGGCCCGAGCTCAACCACTTTTTTTCCTCTCAGTTTCTCTAAGCCACCATATTCCGCCAAAAGAAACTCGAGGACTCGAGAATATCTAACCCACGCCTCTCCATTAATATAAGCTTTGCATTGTTGAAATATTTCTACCCATTTGTTCAGAGCTTCCTGTAAAACCAGACGATCCTCCTCATCCAATGCAGAGAAATCAAAGCGTTTCAAAACATTACTTTCGTCGGTCATATGAATTTGAAAATCAAAACGCATTTCGTTTAAATAATGAAGCGCCTGTTGTGATATTTTTTGTTTCTTAAGATAATCAACAATGCGATTAAAATTGACAAGCCGTTTCACCTGCCGCACTTCGGCACGTCCGCCTTCGGCGGAAGTTTTGAGTTTCGAGTCCCGAGTTCCTAATTGTGAATTTAACTCGGAACCAGAAACTCGGAACCCGGAACTATTATTAATGTTGCGAACTTCGGAACGACCGAGTTTATCCCTCAGAGCATTTGCTGTTGTGTCTAATTTTGCAATTTGTGCTCTGACTGCTTCCAATTCTGCGCGCAACTCTTTCTCCGAAATATTCCGCCAGTAGGGAAAAGTGTGTTCAGTGGGATAACGCAGCCGGGTGAGTAAGTCAAGTTCCATACGCCTCAACTTAACCAGACTATCATTAATTGCTTTAATCTGTCGTTGAATGCCCTCCGATGAATTGGCTCTGGCAATTTCGTTAGGTGCTTCCGGTCGGCGGGTTTTTTGATTATCTTCGACGGCCAATTGTTTCGCGATCAATCCCATAACATCAGGAACCGGCCGCTCGGATTTTTCTTCCGGCTGATAGCCGAGATTCCACGCTCTTCTGGCTAATCCCAATAGTTCTTTATCGCTCCAGCCTTTTTGAGACGGAGCGCGGCGGCTCATTTTCGATAAATGGAAGACCTGAGCCGGCTTTAGCATATTCGTTCGCCAATCAACAAATCCATCGGCATTAAACATGGCCGGATCTTTTTGAATGACTCGCATCGCGCCAGAAGTCGTCCCGTGGCTTCCAAGAACAACATGTTTCCCGCGGTAATGTTCATTGATATATTTCGTTAAATAATACGCTCTGACTAAATCCTGGACGAAACTTTCGCCCGGTTTCTCTCCCGCCGGAAATCGAACCAGCGCATGGCCGTTTCGAAACGCCCGGGCAAGTTGATAATCTTTTTCGCCCATGGCGCGAATTTCCGGTTCGGTTAAATTTTCATAGGCGCCAAAACTGATTTCGATAGCAAGGCGCTCGAGCTCTTCATCACGCGTTATTTTTAGTTCATATCCGGTTCTTTCCTTAACAAGATCAATAAAAGCCTGCAGCGTATCCAACACTCTTGTCAATGGACTTGAAACAAGAATAAGTTCACGGGGATCAAGCTTCCGTTCTTCAATAAGCTCTTGATATAATTTCAATGCCGATTCTTCGGCCTGCCGTTTTCCTTCTTCCGAGAGCTGATTCTCCGGGCCATCTAATGCTCCCTGAAAACGCTGAAGCCCATCTTTTCTGCTTTGTTCAATCAGTAAAGTTTCACCGTGCCGCACAATTGACACATCTGCCTCGAGTTCGACTCTCGGTTCACCGGTTCTATCGATATAAAAAAGTTTTCCTGTTTTTTCATCAACAGACATTCCCAATTCGCGCAAAATCCGTTCTTCTTCTTGATTTAATGGGAATTCACTTCGTGCTTCGGACCGCCGAGAGGAAGCAATGCTGTTTGTTTCACGGAGCCAAACGCTGATATCTGATTTTGGATCCGACAAGTCTTTTTCAACGCCGATCTTTCCGGGCACAACCAGATCGGCCAGCCCGGAATCTCTTACCGATTGTCTCGCAACACTGTTGGCTGAGTTAAAGACAATCATTGTTTGTTTAGATTTGAGCCGCGCCAGGGCTAAAACATCCTTACCATGGATTTCGCCCGGCAAATCATGATCTAGTATGAGAAGATCATAGGTCGCCGGATATTCAGGATAAAAACGCAAAACTGCCTCATCTCCAGAAGAGACGATGTCAATTTGATCTTCGTTCAAATTCCAAAACGCCCTTATTTGTGCTTTATAAAAACGCGCAGAAACATCATCGTCTTCGACAATCAACACACGGTGTGGCACCCAAAACTTTTGGGGTTGTCCGCTTGTTTCCGTCCGCGCTTCGGAACGTTCAGTTCTGAAAGCGTCTTCTTTCCGCCCGTTCGCGGCCAGATCGTCGATGTCCCGCTGCTTTTGAGCAAGCCATGAGGCTGTTACCTTACGCATATTTTGATCGCGCAAGATACCGGTCAGAGCCAAAACCGAACCAATGGAAAGCAGCGCAGACAAACCGATCGCGACAGGAAGACTTACCAAGGCGAAAAGAAATACTATAAGCGAAAGCTGCGCCAGAATGATAAGCACATCCGAGTTAATGCGGGATACAAGCATCTTTGCCGTTTCTTCGGCCACTATTTTGACCACACGGTTTAGCCGAAAGAAAAGTTGCTCATAGGAAGGGCCTTTTAATACCTCCGTTGGCGCAAACTGCACGCCTTTTTTGAACGTGTTGATCAGTTTTTCCACTTCACGCGTGACTTCGGCCCATTCTTTACGCGTGGTCGCCTCAACAACAAACGTTTCAATGTTCCTAAGCTGCGTCGACAGCCCGCGCGCGACTGCATCCCAATCGATCCCATACCGGTCCGCCCGCGCTTCGGACCGCTTCGGCAAAAGGAGATGTGACGCGACGCGGTCGAGTCCCTTCATATAGACTTGGTTCCCGTTAAGTTCTGTTTGAAATCCACGGTCTAAAATACCGGAATGAAAAATCCGCGCTTCAGCCCTTGGCGGAGACACAGTCGACGCCGTTAAGGGCCAAGCTGTACTCGCAGCATCATTCTGATCAATAAGAGGCTGCGAGTGAACTTCCGATCGTCCGTTCTTGGGTTTTATCAACGGAGAAACCCAAACGCCTTCATAAAGCCAAGGGTTTTCGGTGAAGGTAATATGTCTTTCTATTCGATCGTGCAAAGAACGGATCGTTTTCAAACTCAAGCGCTGTCCTTCCATCAGTTGCACAAAACGCATGTCTACCGATGCTTGTATTTTATGGGAAACGCCGTAAGGGATAAAACCACTCTTAAGATAAAAAAGAGTGGCTGCCGGCGATGTGTCAGCATTATGTATTTGCTGGTTCGGCACAACAAATCTTTTCGGATGAAATTTACGAAGAAGCGCATTCAAAAACGCCTTAAAAACTTCTTTGTTATTTTTTTCGCGGAATTCCTGAAAGATCCGAAATCCGATAATCATATCCCCGGTAGTCCGGGAATAAGAATAAAATCCAGAACCAATGCTGCGTTTATTAACCTCCAAAAAACCGAAACCTCTGGTATCACCGTCCGGATATTGATGCGTTTCGAAAAACGGAATAAATGATTGAAGAGGAATAAAAATCATTCTGAGTATCCGTTGATCCGGCAATGAAACACGAGTCACCTCTGCCTCTTTTTTGATTAAATAATCGAGCCATTTCCGTTCAAATCTTACGTGCGTTTCGTCGATGTATTTCCTGAACCGGCCGAGTGCATTGGTAACATATTTCTGTCGTGTCCGTTTAAACACAACCGGATTTTCCGCAATCCAGTTCCAAATATTCCTGCGCAAACGCCCCGCGCGACGGCGAAGTTTGGCCTCTTCATTCATTCTCTTTTTGGCTGTTTTAACACCCTTATCTCGGGCTTCAGCTCTAGACACACGGAGTACGGCGGCTAATTTTTCATGATTCAAATCAACGGTGGTGAATAAACCTTTTTGGCGGATTGAAAGGATGAAACCTTGCGCTTTTAACCGTTTGAGAAATCGGGGTGCGGTATTAACGTCAATGACAAAACGATTGATGCCATGGAACGCGCTTAAATAAGCGTAAAAGAGGCGCATCATACCGAGGCTCTGATAATTCGAACCGGTGTCTTGTCCTGAGATTTTAAGAATTTTACGGCTTCCGCCTTTTGCAGAGGCATGCTTCGCCCGCTCAACTCTCAGACTATATGTCACCAACGCAACACTGCCAGAATCGTTGTGTTGTTTGTGGTTGTTCGTCACTGACAGAACCCCGATTTCACCATCAAGTGGCGAATAATGAAAAATTTCAAGATTGGCCGGTGTGATTTCAAGAACTCTCTTCACTTGAAGCGCCCCGATAACAGCGGCTTGAAACTGCCCCCAAAGAGGTGAGTCTTCGCCTCGGACCACGATTCCTAAAAGCTGCCCGCTTTTCCCCTTCGCGCGCACTTCGGCCCTCGATACATCCATATTGGACCGTATCGAAGACACTCGTTCGCCTTGATAAAGCATCTCTTTTGTACTATCTTTTTCGAAGCGAACTTCGGCCCTCGCTCCATCCTCTTGTGCATCGCGAGGACTCTTGCGCGCTTTGGTTAATAATTCCTTGGAACTATTTTCAGAGTGGCGCGCTTCGGCCCGGTTGGAAGGCTTTCCCCTCCGAGGAGAGAGGACTGGTTGTCGGATATGATAAAACTCCGCCGCATCGGGATGGTCTCTCACAAACCCATAAAGGCTGGAATAGCCAACCCCGATAATCCGAGTCGCTTCGCGAATTGTGTTCATTCTTTTTTGTAGCGTTCCCTTAAACGCTTCTAACCTTTGCGCAATAAACCCATTCCCCCATGGCAGCTGCTCTATGCTCAACTTGCTTCCGGGCAAAGCCATAGCTACTTGTTCATCCGCTGTGCTTCCCAAAAGTGCTATCCGGTATTTCTTAACTTGTTCTGTTAATTCATTAAATTTTCTTGTCACTACTTCCGTTTTCGGCGGCAATTTTTTTAATTTCCATCCAGATTGTCTTTCAAGTTTTTCAAGTAGAATCATCGCATTGCGAATGGCCTCCAGCTCTTGCTCCTGAAATGCAAAATTCGTATCCTCTACTATAAATATCTCTATCCTATTACGGATTTCTTGTGCGAGCCGAGCAATTTGAACGACCAATTCATCAGCCCCTTCCTTACCCGCTCCCGCATCACCCTTCGACAAATCGGTATTTCGCGCTTCGGAACGCACGAACTGAGCCAACACTAGACCTGCTTTTTCGCGAAGCAGCGGATTTTCTTCGCTTGGAGAAGCAAAATCTCGCAAAATCGCAAGGACACGATCTTCGTCATCTTCAAAAAACCATCGAAGCAGCCTTAAAGATGCTTGACCCAGCTGCCGGTTTTGGCTCACACTTACCAGCGCACGGATAGTGATTCGTTGGTTCACTTTCGCAAGCTCAAGAAAAATCGCAGCGATAGATGCAGCAATTCCATCGCTACCCAAAGCCGATGTAGCTTCGTATGCTATCTGTTTGATTGAGTCTCCTTCTTTTGCGCGCGCGACAAGCAAGGCCTCCGCTTGATTTCTGAATTTTGGATATTCGAGCTGATGAGTCCATTTTCTGACATCCTCCTGATTGACCGCACGCGTACGCACCGGAATCAAGGAAGCTGCATGCGCGATTGACTGGGCCAACACATCCACGTCCTTTCGCTCTAAAAGCGCTATTGTCTGCCGCACCAAAGCAGCAGACCTCTTGATAGGAATTGGCAACACATCCTCAGAACGTTTGGCTGCTTGCTGAGACACAATTCCGGCTGGATGGCTTGCTCGCGGACGCCGCCACTCTCTCACAGCGTCTGCAAATTCACTGAACTCTTTCATGGCATAACGGTCTGTCACATATTCAAGCGCCTCTAAACGCTCCCACATATAATCGTTGCTCAAAAGGATCCTCTCTGACCGGACCAAGCTCTCCATCGCGCGAAATGCATGCTGTTGTCCGACAACAGATACCTGCCGGAACTGCGGATGCACCATATAGTGAAAAAGCCCGTATTGCGCTTCCGGACCGCTGGCAAGCAACGTCACCGCTTGATTTAAATTAAAATCCGGCCCCGTAAGCCAATTGCGCCAATCAAACGAATTCGCCTCGTACTGCATTTGTAGCTGTTTCAACCGGTCATTGACGTCTTTTTCGAGCTGGCGGAATTTTTTCACCGCCTCAGGATGAACTTGGGCCTGGAATTTCTCTTCGGATAAAATCTGATTTCCGATACGAATCGCTTCAACCGGTTCATCAATAAATTCATCCCGTGAAAGCGCATTGTTCTCAAAAGCCGGCACGGTCCACATGGATTCGATCCCATCGAGCAAAACCTGAAAAAGAGTCGCAATTTCCGGCGATGCTTCCGTAATTTCCAAAAATTGCTCCACCAACTCGAACGCACGGCGTACGGCGTTCAATCCCGGAGGAACCCTGTCATCATGAATGCAGGCCTTTGCGAGTTCGACATATGCAGCAATCAGTGATGGCACCCAAACGCTCGCGTCCATTACGGGATTTCGGACAAACTCGGTTTCCACAATATCCAAGATCTCCACAACACGATCCAAATCCTCAATCGCTTCTTCCGGAGCTTTCATAAATTGCCGAAGATAGCCACGGACAAGGCCGTCTTCGCCCGAAAGTAACACCGGAATAGTGTCGTCACCCGCTTGCAACTTATAAATTAAATCCTCGACGGTTGAATGCCGCTCGATCAATTGCAAAGCCTTATAAAAATAACGTTCCGCCTGATCAAAATCGCCGCGTGCGCTCAGAACGCCCGCTTTTTCAGTCATCTCCCGAATTCTTCGAACCGTCTCCGCTTCACCGGAAGTTTTTCCCGTCAGCCACCTTGAAAATTGCCTTTCGGAAATAGGCTTTTCAACCGTCTCAACCAGTTTTCGAGTTTTCCCGATCGTCCCACGGATAACCGACTTAAAAGTAGTCTGCGTAGTTTCCCAAATCTTATTTTGATCAAATATTTCCTGTTGGCCGTACGCCAGATTGTTCATGTGGTAAGTGAAAACAAACCGTGCAAGTTCACCGTCCGCCGGGGAAGAAAGCCGGCGCAAAAAGTAATGGTTTCCCAATTCAAGTGACTTGGATGAACCAGCCAAGAAATTTTGAATGTCAACCGGCAACGCCTCTACCGAAATCGATAACAGCTTGGCCAAATTCACTACGAATTGATCCAGTATTTCCTTCCGCGCTTCGATAAAAATGGTGTGCGTATTCGGATCGATCGCCGTCATGACTTTTTCCTGCGAATCAATTTTCGGTTTCCTCGCCGCCCGAACTTCGGCACGTAGTTTTTGTGTCATCCCCGCGGAAGCGGGGATCCAAGGCTGTAGATTCCCGCTTAAGGCATGCGGGAATGACAGGCTTTGCGTTCTCTGCTGATTCGTAACTGGTGACCGCACAAGCTGGCGCGCTTCGGCCCTCGCAAAAAACTGCGAGGACACTTGCGCGCTTTGATAAAGGCTACCCAAAACGGGGACAGGTTCTGATTTCGTTGATCCAGAACCTGTCCCCGTTTTGGGCGTATTGAAGCGAACTTCGGAGCGATGCGTATCGTTAAAGGTATTGACGGATGCCTCTTCGTCGGCACGGCGAATCGCTTCAAGTTTTTGACTCGCTTTCCGCATCGCCGAAAACTTACCATACTGAAGCCCAATAATAATAAATGGCAGAACAAGCGCTACCGGCCCGAATACCATCATCGATGGATAGAGACCTAATTGCATTGCAAACACCGGAACGATCCATATCCCAACAAACCCTAAAAGGGTCAAAAACCTCGCTGTTTCAGTCCAAAATTCCTTTTTTGCAAGAAACAAGTCATCATGCGCGCGGTCCATGTCGCCCGAAAGATACAACCCGTCAAGAAGCGCCTGGGCATCTTTGGCCTGGCGCTGTATCAAAATAATAAAATCCCACCCCATCAAACTTTTCCAATCCCGTTGAAGGATTGTCGAAAAAACGAAACGCACAATCCCCCCCGTCATGACAAAGATAAACGCGAAAACGAGTGTGACGAGGCCGCTCCACTCGCCAATCATTCGAAACACTAAACTGCCGCCGAAATTACTTAGCGTTAGCAAATAATTTATTAACAAAAAGAAAACTCCAAGCCCTAAACTCATTAATGTTGCTCTCAAACTATAGGTCTCAACCATTCGCGTCCAGCGGCTCTTCTCCGACATGCCGTAAAAATCAAACTGTCCCTTACGATGTTTGACGATCGTTGACAAGATTTCGCTCGGCCATTGAAAAATACTTAACTTTTTAATTTCTTCGCGCATCTCCCTTGTCTCTATCGATGTTTTCAACACCTCAAGCGGTTCTGCTTCGCGAATGATCCGTTCGATGATTTTGGTTTTCTCACCGGCATCGGTCGCTTCCCTGATTAAATTTTCTGCCCACTTTTCCCAAATCACATCACCTAACAATTGATACGATTCCTTCGCGGCATCCAAAGCGCGCAACGCATGCCGCCAAAATCGAAACCTTAATTTTTCTTTTCCGAACACGTCAAGAAACGGAATGAGGTCTCTCCGGTAAGGATTCGGACTACTGCCCCAGTCGAAGACGGGATACAGTTTCTCGCTTTCCCATTCCGTGCCAAGCTGAGACAAAGTGACTTTGTGCGTGTCATCAAGATCAGCAATATCCTTAATCGAAGACACAATCAAATCCTTATGCCGGGCGACTAACACGCTCATGCGGCTGACCCAATCCTGCGCGGCGAGCGGCTCCGCGATATTCATGTCCCAGTCAATCCGTTCTTTCAAAAAGGCGCGCGCACGTTCGCCGACAAATTCGTGGAAAACTCCGAGCAGATTTTGGACAATTCCCTGTTTCAACGCTTGCGAAAGGTCTTCCAGTTCCTCTTTCAAAAAATCGGGCGCGGTGATTCCTTTTTCCAGAAAATCGATCGCAGCGGCAAGGCTTGCATAACTCGCCTCCAGGTCACCGGCAGTCAATTGTGAAGGATTCCCTTTCGCAAAAAACGAACTGATCAGTAAATAAAGCGCAACGCTGCGGTATTTCAAAGTCCCCGAAAGATTCTGTAATCCGCACACCAAATCGGGATAAATGGCAGGATTCCGCCGGAATAACATTGCCGCACCCACAAGCAGCATTGGAACCGATCGCTTTTCACTGAGCCCTTCATAACGGGCATAAGCCGCCAAGACACTATTATATAGAAGATCCCAATCTTCTTTACCCACATCACGCCGCGTCAGCATCATGATCGCCAGAGAAAGCAGGACCGCTTTAGGAGAATCTCCGGTAATCCCATAAAATGTTAAATTCTCCGGAAAGCTATCCCGAATGTCTTCGGGCAATGCGCGAACAATTTCCTGAAACAACTTTTTATTATTTTCCTGAAATAATTCAGGGGTTTGATTACGGGCATCCCTTATCAGCGCAGTAAATTCGCGAAGCGTCTGCGCCAGATCAAACGCGTCATCGGAACGCGTTTCGGCTCTTGCCGAAGGCGAAGCCCGAGGCGTTAAGAGCCAAGCTGTACTCGCAGCATCATTTTTTTCAATACGCGGCTGCGAGTGCGCTTTGGCACGTTTTAAACTTCCCTCCGGAAGTTTAAAAGTACTCTCGCGCGTTTTGATTAATAACTGATTGAAATTACTGCTGCTGTTCCGTGCTTCCGACCGGGATTCGCCAAGCAAACCGGCTTGGCGGAAACCTTCCGCGTCCTGACGAATCGTTCGTTCGGCCCAGGCTCTGTATGCTTCATCACTGCCCACGATCATCAGGTCGCCCAGACGATGAAGATCAAGGTTCCATCTCTCAAGCTCCTTGATTGCTTTAAAATATCCCTCAACGTGCGGGCTAATTGCGGAAGATAGATCGTACGGATGAGTTAATCCCGTTTCCTGCTTAATTAAGGCCGCTGTGCTGTAGATCAATCCGTCAAGCTGGTCAATTTTCTGCTCAATCTCACGATAAATTTGCTCGAGCCAATCCGGAATTTGCGGCACAGAATGGTTGGCCAGGGAAGAAACTGTCCCCATCCACATATCTCCACCGGAAAGAAACGCCATCTGCCCCGCTGCACTAAACGCAATGCTGGAAATCCGCTCTCCGTGAAATTCGTCCGGAAACGTGTAAAACGGTTTTCCCGTTTTAACGTCCCACAATCTGACCGTCCGCCCTTCGTGATAGTCCGTCGCAAGATATTTTCCATCCGCACTCCAGGCCAGCGCTGTTCCCAAAAACCCGTCCCTCTTAGTCTGGAAAAACGTATGTCCATATATCTGCGTCGCAATGTCCAACAACCGGGTGCGGCCGTCACTAAACATCACGGCCAGCTGTGTTCCCGCAGGATTCGGAAGGATTTTTAATATTTTCCGTGTGGCAAAGATCCGAACCATGGTCGGATAAAACGGTTTCTTCCCGTCAACGCGCCAAAAGCTCACAGCAGAATCATAGCCCTCGATAAAACTAAACGAGTTATCTTCTCCTGCCAACGCAAGAAGGTCTTCCCCGCCTTCGCCGGACCTGACAAAAGCAACATCGTTGATAAACCGGGGGCTGCTGACGGTAGCCATTCTCTCGATTTTTCCGTTTTTCGCAGTCCAAATATGTTCGATCCAATCTTCATCCAATGTTTCCTCAGCACTTGTCCACGCCACTTCCCCATCCGGCTTAATCGTAAAATTATTCACCCCCTTCATTTCCAGAAATTCATCCGTCCGAATATTCCAACGATATGTATTCTCTTCCCGAGAAGAAAAATGAAGCCATGCGGGATCGACAGGATTGAATTGAATATTGATCGCATGCCGTACGTTGTGGCCTTCTTCATCAAACGTCCGTAAGCGCTCGCCGCGAGTTGTATCCCAAACAGAAATGTCGCTTCCCGAATACGCAATCATGGCTATCTGAGAACCATCGGGACTAAGCTTGATTTCATCCGTAAACTGAGGGCTATACGACAATTTCCATGACTGCCATCCCGCAGGCATGCCGCTCCGCACTTCGGAACGGGCAGACTCATCAACCTTCCCAGACGACATGAACGCAGGCCCTTTGATTGACTCAATCTCGACTAGCGGCAGTTGCACATTTTCTGATAACTTATCAGGAAGATAGCCAAAGGTGGCTTGAAACACGTCTCTAGCCAAATTCATGAGCATGTCGCGATCAAGGGCTCCAAGAGATTCTAACTGTTTCGTAAGAATTTCCGCCCGATCCAAATCTGGCACGAGCGGTTTTAATCCGACTCCGCCGGTCGTGCTGGAACGTTCGGCCAATAAGAAAACCAACGATTTATCCCCCACACGAACAACCTTCATATCAGAAGAATCGTCCGCCCAATAAAGAACCGGCTCTGACATGGTTTTCCGCATTCCATAACTGACATCACCGATGAAAATCGCCATTCCGGCCGCTGCAAAAAAACGGGCATTCATTTGATCAACGATTTTTTCTTTGGATTTGACGCTGGCGCCGGGCGTATTGACAGTCGCAAATTCTTGAACGAGCCGGGAAAGCTCGGGAGAAATAGCCTTCGCGGCGATCAAAAAAGTCCTCAATTCATCTTCTTTTTCTACTTTTAATTCGGACATTTCGGCGTAAAAACTTCTCGCAAATGTCCGTAGGAGAAATAAACTAACTTGTTCTGCCGTTCCATTGAGTTGTTTAATAGCTTGTCCTTTTGAAATTCTATTTTTTGCCATCACCTTAAATAAGCCGGCGCTCATTTCCGAAAGGCCCTCGCGTAAAGACGGAACCTGTGACAATTCAAGCAGCGAATCATCCGATATGTTCAAGCGCGAAACCGCAAGAATCAAATCTCGAACTTCTTCCGGCGGAATAGAAGGCCTCTGAATTGACGTGACCAGAACGAGTGGATTTGAGCTCAAGCTATCATGTTCATCTTTGTTTATTTCCGCTGTCCCCGGTTTCGGAACATTCATCCCTTGAACCGACAAAGGTGTCCCACTTATGCGACCTTGGCGAATGGCCGCAGCATAAAGTAACGCCATCACTTCGGCCGCATCATCGCCATACGGATTTGCTGCCGAAGCTGCCCCCGCAATTCTTGCTAATTCGAAATACAGTGCCTTGCCAGCAGAAAGTCCGCTTAAATATGCTGATAACTCTTTTTTCCGCATGTTTCTTCCGAAAATAAAATCTATTCCATGAGTCATTTCATGCACAAAATTATTTTCTACAAACATCTGTATCATCTGTGCCAACGACTTTCCTTCAAATTCTTTTATGGCCAGCTGTTGGATAGCGCGAGTTAAACGGTCTATGCTGGTATCCGGCGTTGCAGGGGAAGCAAGGAGATCTCCAAAGTACATTGCCGCATGCTTCCATTCAATTAACTCGCTAATTTTTCGGGCAGTAGAAGTAACACTTTCCTTATCCGTAACCGCAATCCCCGGACGCAAGAGAATACCCGCAAAACCACCTTCTCCATCTATGTCGGACGCACCATCTGAGACCGCCCGCACTTCGGCCCTGCTTCGCCAAGGCTCTTTTTCGCTCCTTCGGAGCTTCAAAGAAGCAGAGAAGAACTTCGCAGGGGCAAGCCCTTCTCGATCAATTCCTTCGAAGCTCCGCAGGAGCGAAGAAAAACGCGCTTCGGAGCGGTCGATCTGATATTTATGAACCTGAATGCGCGCCGGATCAAACCGGAGAAACGTTCCTTTGTATGCAATCCTTGTCCTGCTTATTTCATCACCCGTCGGCTTTTCCTCGTCATAACCAAGATCAATCACCCATCTTTCATTCGGTGATTGAATTGCCGGACCTTCCAGCGTAATCGTTACTTGTCCATTCACTCCTTTAGCTTCTTTCACAAGAACTGGCGCAAAATTCGTCCAATACTCAAACTGATTAGGTCCGCCTTTCAGCACCACTGTAATTTTCACATATGAAACCGCGTCAGGATAAAACATAATGCGATAATTACTATAATAATCGAGCACAATCCCTGATGCGCTCCGTGCTTCAGAACGGGCCCGAAGCTTGCGCATTCTTTTAGTATGCCCAAGGACTTTCAAATCTTCATCCGCGCCGAAAAATGCGGAAATTTTTATGATCAACTTTTCTTGCCGTGGCAGATATTTATTATTTTCCAAATCATAAATGTATTGATCGGATACGTTAAGAATTTTGGCGAGCTGCACCACATTTAACCCCATCGTCAACCGCAGGTAACCGAGCCGTTCTCCATAAGTTTTTTTCTTCCGCAGGACCTGCCGTAATGGCCTGCCTTCCAAAATTAACGACGGCTCGATGTCACCGAAATATTTAAAAATCTTCGCCGTTGAAGAGGGAATCAATTCGTTTCCGAGTTTGATTTGATTGATCGTGTGCCGTTTGATCCCGGACCCGTGCATAAATTCCTCCAGGCTCACTCCCTTGATATGCATCAGCAGGACAATCCGCTCCCACAAGGAACCGGCGTCGCGCATCGCAATCCGGAATGGTTTCCCGCAATAAAGGGTGGAAGGCGAAACGCGTAAAACGCGGGCCAGCGCAACCAATTCTTTCTCGCTCGGCATCCGTTTTCCGTGCTCCATCTGCGAAATCTGCGCTTGGTCCACGTAAATCGCGCCTCCCAATTGGTCTTGGGACATAGCCAGCGCACGGCGGCGGCGCTTAATGTATATTCCCATTTCCTCCGGAGTCCGCGCAAAACTTCGAACTTCGGACCGAGGTTGTAACGCCTTTGCCGGTTCAAACAAAAGGTAGGAAGCCGCGGTGGAGCCGGTGTTTTGGACGGCAAACGATTTTATTTTTTTCCGCTTGTTGTTGAGAACGATCAGGTCCCCGCCATGGACTTTCAGAATTTCATTCGATCCATCTTCGAAAGTAATGTCAACTGCGATTTCAATTTGTTTCCCTTTTTCTTCAATCAATTTTTTAATATCAGTGTCCGGTTGGGAATGCCAATTATTTTCCGCATCCGGAATCCACGGATAAACGGTAATAACTTGGATATCTTCGTAAAGGGATGAAAATGGATGAACCGGTGATGTCACTCCCGGTTTTAATGTCATTTCTTTGAAGTCAACAAAAACCCGTCCTTCGGTCACAATATCGCCATCTTTCAAAAACGGAAGTTCCTTTTCATCAACAACCAGATACTGGCTGAGAGGCCCAAACTGCGGATGTTTTAATTCAGTCACTCCCGCTTCTGATTGATGGCTCGCAGGCAAAATTGTTTTGACAACCGGTTTCGCTTCTGCCGACGGAGTCGCTGCGCTTTTCACAAGCTGAAGTTCCGGCCCTTTGACGGTCAAATCCGGACTAATGGATTCCGTTTGAGGATTGACAATCCGATGAACCGTTCCCTCCGGAATTTGCATCAAACCTCCGTGTTCGACCTCCCGGTGGATTGTCTCCCCGCCTGAAACATATTCCAACGTACTTTGTTTAGACAATACAATGGTTCTCTCAAGCGAAGGGTGCGAATGAAAATCCTGTTTTGTACCGGGAAAATTAATGGCGTAAGAAACGGCGACACCCTGAGGAACATAGCTAAAGGCATGTAAAGGAATTTGTTGAAACACAACACCCAAAATCGGCGCATACTTGACCACTTCCTGATAGGGAAGAATAAAATTTTCGCCGGCATCAATTTTCGCGCGATTAAACGGTGATTTTTTTCGAAGGTAGGAAGAAAAAATGAGCAATTCTTTCAACCGGTCTTTGAAGTGATTGATCTCCCCACGCCGGCGCAACGAAAGCCCTTCCAACGCCTCAAAGAGTGTAATCGTTTCACCAAATTGTTTGGCCTCGTTCGCAACTGCGTGATGCCCTTCCGCGACAATATTTCCCTGTTGAGCCTGAAGAGACAATCCATGCATCCGTTTCATCAACATGTGGCTGTAGTAGTCAATCTGCTGCACGACAATATTTTCTACCACCATTTTCAAAAATTGCTTTGCGCCTTCAGCTCTTGGTTTTTCTGTTTTTAAAACACGGCGCCGATCCGAGGCGAGCCTGATTCGTTCAGGCCCAAGGTAAACCGGTGTCACGTCAGGAAGCAAAAGCATGGCGCGGTCATTCCCGCGCTGATTAAGGCTGTCGCCGGCAACCGCAATGGATGAGAATGGAATCTTTAATTTATCGCGTAAATATTGAACCGCATCCGCTTTATTGGAAGGACTTACGCCGACAGTCCCTTCAGTGACCTCAACATGAAACCGTCCCGCAAGCGATCGTTTCTTCAGGGCAGCTTCGATACGGCCCGCTAACTCATTGCGTGCGGATGACGTAAGGTGGTTCAACTTCCCCATTACAATAGACGCTTCCCGCTCAACAACGCTAAAACCTTTATCGTTTGACGAATCCGGAATTTCATTTAAACCAAACTTCTTTCCTACTTGCCGGATCACTTCTGATATTTCCTTTTTCTCTTTCTCCTCCATGGTCTTAATCCGGGATGAAACGAGATCTCCTGCCTCATTAAAATCAGAGATCACCGCTCCGTTTTCAGCGATGATATGAATATTTTTACGCCATTTCACGGGAATTGCCTCGATCCCGAGTCTAGACAAAATTTCTTCCGTATGTTTGGCTGATGCGATGGTGATGTGGATGTCCTGTTGGAGAAGAAATGCAATCAGGCGCAAAATATCTTCGCGGACAGCGACATTACTCTCCGCCAAGGACCCATCTAAATCAAAAACCAATAATTTAAAATCTTTCCATTTTAATGCCTGAACTAAAAACTTTCCGGCATCTTCTCTGATGGCTTTCACGTTATGCAAACGGACCAAATACGTTAAGGAAAGAAGCACCGGATAAAACCCGATCAAAACAAAGAATAACGCATTTAATATCACCCCAAACCATCGTTCCGCCATCCAGAAATACACGATAAGAATACCGTGATACAAAAATGAAAATGAGGCTACACTTAGAATAAATTTCGCAAATTTTATTTTTTTCTCATATGTCCTGCGATCATTAAAAAGATAGTCCGACATGATTCGCTGCCATTCCGGGTGTTCTTGGCTCATGTGACCGGTCGGCGCGTGCCGTTCAAAATATTGAAGGCCAAGCTTCTGGTAAAGGAACCCTCCCCGTCTGAAAAAAGCCGGGCGTTTTTTATAGTAAACCGGTTGTTCATGAATTAATGTCTTCCCGGTAACGGCTTCTCGAACTTCGGCACGTTTCTTTTCATCATTTTCATTTCCGCTATGACTGATCCACGAAAGATAGGTCAGCCAGACAAGCGAAAAGAAACCAACCATACTGATCCGGATATCGTTTGTTAAAGATGGCCTGATCCCAATGTATCCCAGCAAAGACGGAAGCGCAAAGAAACTGAAGGAATGAATAATCCCCCAGAAAATCAGATCTTTAATATAAACAGGTCCGAATTTTGAATTGATATATTTTACAAACTCTTCCCGAAAACGTCCGTGAGCCCGGCCTTTTTCGGTAAAACGGGAACAAACAAAAACCCCCAGAAAAAAACCGAAATAGTAAGGAAGGGTAAAAACCGTTTCTTGAAGAAGGACTTTCGTTATTTTAGCTTCGATACTTTCACCGAAAAGATCAAAAAATCGAAACCAATAATGATAAAGCACGGCATCATAGGCGCCAATGATGGTAGACATATACGCCAGCCGGCTGAACTTAATTTTTTCTTTGGCGGGCCCGGCTTTGGCTTGCGCGAGTTTTTGCGAAATAAAATCACTGATCAAAAATGAAAGTGCCATGCTCAGGAAAGCGTTGAGGAGCGGATACGGCCAGCCGGCCGAAATATACCATTGAAGGAAATAAGAAAGCAGCACCATTCCGGTAAAAATAAAGCTGCCATAAGCGGTATAAGTCACAAACTTCTTTAGGCCTGAACGCGCTTCGGAGCGGACGGACGGCTTCGCCGCCGAGGGCACAGGAGCATAAGTCACAGGCGCATAAGGCTCGTTGTGCCCTTGTGTTCTTGTGCGCTTGTGCGCTTGTGCACTTTCCTTCCGCGCTTCGCTCCTGCTTGGTGGCACATTCCGGCCTGATATGGGTGCGATTTCGTCGTCAAATTTCCGGATTGCGTTCACCGGGGCGCTTAATCCATGTTCAACTATTCCGGGTGCAAAAAGAACGAGATTTCGTTCATGCACATAATCACGGACAATTTCAAGCCTTGTTTGAAATATCGCGAACATTAATTCACGCTTTCTCACTGGCGCCTCAGCAATTCTTTTGATACTCTGAGAAAAATAAGTTAACAGAAGCGCTTCAACTTTATCCAAAGCAGCGGGAGCAATAGAAAGATCCGCATACCGTTTTTGAAATTCTCGGTTGATTTCGGCCGGAATATCCAAATAAAGCCGTTTCTCAAGTTCATTCAACCAATCCGGTATCGTGTCATTCTCCTTTTCAAACATCATTCTCTCAAGTTCAGCCAGAACATATTTCGCCACAAGCTCCATCTTCAAGTCATGTGCGGCAATAAAATGAAAATTTAACATGTCTCGTCTCATTCTTCGAGCAGCACCGGTCGTCTCTCTTTCAATCTCCCGGCTAAGATGCCGATGATTTTCTACAATTTGCCGCACGGCCGGCGGGAAATGGAGGAGAACTTCCTCATCAAGCGCAGAATCCGAAACAATCCGTTCTTGTGAAATAGCTCTCTCTGCAAGGCGTTTGCGTAGTTGGTTGGGAAATGTCTCATGAATTCCGCGAAGCGCCTCGATCAATCCTTCTTCCCTGCTCCGCATTTCCGACCGCGCTTCCGAAGCGATGGAATTCTCACTCCTTAAATCGTAAGCAATCAACAAACCGATCACCAAAGGAATTCCGGCGACAAAAATTCCGATTTCACGATCCTCAACAACAGCGAGCGCTGAAAGCCACGTCGAAACTTTATGGCTTTGAATGAAATTTGCTGCGAATGAAAAAAATGATGAATTTAATGGTGTAATGCCTTCAACGTCTGATGACTCTGCCCCGCGCTGCTCAGACCGAGCGCCTTCGCTGCCCCCCACAAGCGTTTTGATTTTATTGGTAATTCGTTCATATTGCTCAAGAAGTTCTTTTGTGCGACGAGGAACTTTGTTGTCACTCACCATCTCGGCGGCGCGTCTTAAGCGGTTCATGCGTTTCGCAAACCATGTCTCGGCGAAAAATGGAACACTTTTGACTTGGTCGAGCTCAGAACTGTTTAATTCCGAAAAGTTACCGTTCAAAAATAATTTTCTGCCGGCATTGCGGATACTCTCGCGGTGAGGATAGATTCTACCGTTAAAGAAATCAATAATTGTCCAAAAACTTCTTACAGCTCCCGAAAGTAAATCGTCATAGGTCCGGGTGTACTCATCCATAAATTGAACAATCGCCGCTTCTTCAACTTTTCCCAATAAACGATCAATCCGCTCGACAGGAAAATGTTCGATTAAGGCATGTGCCCTTTGAACAAGGAAAGGCGCAATCGACGGATCTGAAGTTTCGGAAATGTGAAAGGCCCCCATTTGTCCTTCGCTCAAGTTAGCCAGCGGCTCATAATCCGCTTGCACAAAATTGGAAACGGCGGAACTCCGTTTGCTTTCGTCATCAATATCAAATACTGCACCGAATTTTGAATGGTCGAGTGTTTCGCGAACGAAACCGTTAATCTTTTCCGAACTTTCCGCCTCTTGAAAAACGTTTTCCGTAGTCTCTTCATCGTGAAGAATCCATTTCACATGATCCATGCGCTGACCCGCAAGCAACCAATGATCCAGAACTTTATCTGACAAAGCCGAAAACAACGGCCCTTTGCCATAAAAAAGCAGTTGGTTTTCAACTTTTGCTGCCTCAATCGCCGCCCACCACATGAGAAGCGCAATTCCGGTCGCTTCGTAATACGATTCCAATATGACCGGCGTATCCCGCTCACCAAATGCAGCTTCTATCTGTTCCTCCAAATTCGTCAGAGCGTCTTTATATAATCCCGTACTCTCCAACATGCGACTCAACTTGGCGAGAACGAAATCATGTGCGGCATTAAACGTCATCCACATAGATAAAACAGGATCGGTCTTGGAAGTGCGCTCGATATTTTCAAGAACTTTCGAAAATGACAGCCCTCGGACCGGCTGACTTCCAACGCTCGTATCAATCATCATCGTTTCCTTTAGGACTTGTGGATTCAGAGCCGGCGCAATCGAGCCAGTCGGATCGCTAAGGATTTTTTCAAGCGCGAGAGCATGTGCGCTGAGCTCCCCAACAATGCGCTTAAATTGTTCCGTTTCTACGTGACCAAGATACGCGTTGACTTCCTTTAGTGTTGCGACAAACTCTTCCCGCGGCAACTCAAGGGGAGTTTCCCCGAGTAATCGAGTGCCTGTTGGGTCAAGCGACTTGATATAAGCAAGGGTCGTATTGATGATTTGTGCGTCTTGAGCATCCGGATCACCCCAAGCAAGGAATGTTTTAAAATCCAGCGATTCTGTAAAATTCTTATAATAACTTCTCATCAAATCTTGAAATTCATTTACCGACAATCCGAGTTTTTCCGGATTTTCAACGATTTGAGGAACTTCCCGGAGAAGTTTCTCTGTCTTATGATGCAAATCCCTCGTGTGGTGAAGAATCATAATCGCCCGAATGCCCAAACGGTAGTGATCCATCAACTCGTTAAGGTCCTCAGGTAAAACATTGGGATAGAGTTTGCTTGAACCTTTTTGAGGAATCGTGGATTTGAGCATTTCATACATCCCGATATACTGTCCATAGGCGCTCAAGAAAAACGCCGACAATTCCAATTTCTGTTTAATCCCCAAACCGCCAAGCACATTTTTGAGAGCTTCGATTTTCGCTTTTTTATTGGCCTTTTCTCCGGCCGCATATCGATGCGTCAGAATTTCATTAATGGCAGCAATGGTTTCGGATGAAATCTCCAGCGGCCCTTCATGGTGTTTTTCATAATGAATCTGAAATACTTTCTCGATATAATTTCCCGGGAATTTCAAAACTTCTTCTTGCGCACCCTCTCGAACTTCGGATCTTGCCTTGAAACCAAGCTTGTGCGATAGCGAACTTTCCGTTCCTGCGCTTTTGTGTTCTGATGGATATCTCTTCGAATTTAACAATTCTACCGTTAGCAAATCCCCGGATAACGCAGCGCCGACATAGGCACTCTGCATGGTTGCTGGTTGAAAGAGTTTAAGAAGATTCTGCTCATTAAGTCGGCCGGAAGATTTTAATTGTTTCAAGCCTTGAATAAATTGATCCGCATTGGCAAGCCATTGAGCTCGGATATTTTCAAGTTTCGAGTTCTGAGTTCCGAGTTCCGAGTTTTGATATAAAATTTCGTCAATGAACCGTGTATATTGGCCGACGTCTGCGGTTTTCCCTTTTGCCACCAGGTCACGGATGATTTGGTCACGCCAAGGTTTGGCATAAAAATTAGCGGATAGCCCTGCTCCGCCATAGCGAAACTGTGGCTTCGCAGAGGCGAGCGTGTAGCGTGTAGCGTTTAGTTTTTCATTTGCAGAAAAGGGGACAGGTTCTGCTTCACCAGAGTCAGAACCTGTCCCCTTTTCTGTTTGCTCCCCATCCACTCTACGCTCTACCTGCCCGTCCGGCAGGCGGGCGCTAAACGCTAACAATTCGTCCCTCACCCCGCGGATAAACGCATCCCGCAAATTTATCTTTCCGTTTTCAACACGGAAATATTTCTCCCACGACACATGACCCTGCATTTGTTCGCGGTATGGATTGTTTTGCGGCATGGATTCGATTTTCGGAGAAACAAGAACGTAAGAAATTCTATTTTGTTTCAGCTGCTGGATAATTCCTGCTGTATGAAAACCGCCGGCAATGAGGATTGTAGGGGCAGGTTTGAAACCTGCCCCTACTTTTATCAAATTCCGAAACATCGCCGTATCCCGCTGCTCGGCGTTGGCGTAGAAATTGAGATGCGATACCACCGAAGAAAAGGGGACGGGCATATGCCATAAAAGTGACCGATTGCTTGTCCTTTTTTCTTCATTCATAAACGTAGGGGCAGACCCATGTGTCTGCCCTGTGTTTTCGCCATTGTTGTCGTTAGTAGGGCGAACACCCGGGTTCGCCCCTACCGCTTTCACCTCTTCCCATTCCTCCCTCGACAGCTCCAGCCGAGTCAATTTTTCAAGTAAATCAAGCTTACGGCTTTCGGCATCAAGTTGCCGTTCTTCGTCGATGCGATATAAACTTTCCTTAACATCTTTGATATAGGCTTCAAATTCACTGAAAAATTTTGTTCCTTCTATATCACGCAACTGTTTTTCGTTTTTGACTGCCTGCAATACAGAAGAGGGGACAGGCACATCAACTCGTGCCTGTCCCCTCTTCTCAATCAACTCTAACAAGTATAGTGCAAATGCCTGCGCGGATATTTGGGAGGTTTGAAAGGATTGAAAGTGCTGATTGAATTCAGCGATCGAATACGCGGTACCGGTTTTCCCGGGGACAGGTTTCTGAATCTCCTGCAGGGGCGATTCATGAATCGCCCCTACCGCCAACTGCAAACGAACCGCTTCCGCCAATGCCCTGACTTCTGTTTCGAGTCCAATTTGATTTTCACGTTTCTTCTTTATCGATTCAACCAGCACAGATAGCTCAGATCCGGCTTTTGGCGCTTTAACCTCAGCTAATTTTCCGAGAAGCATTGCCAAACTTTCACTGTTCTGATAAAAAGCGCTTAAAGCCTGATCGACCTCAAACAGTTTTGCGGAATAAATGTTTTTTTTCCGGGCGATAAGATCTTTTTTTAACCGAACAACTTGGGCAAGGAGTTCCGGTTCTTTCTTTAATGCTTCAAGGTAGTAAGAAAAACCCTCTTCGTAGAGTTTCCAGTTTTCGATTCCGGAATACTTCGTATGATTGTCGCCAAAAATCGCGGCGGCTGTAGCACCGGTAATTTCTCCCCGTTTAAAATATTTCTCGAAAACGGCTTGCAAAACTTTTTTATCAGGGAAACTTCTGAAAATCTGGGGATCTAATTCCTTGGAAGCGCCTTCTACCGTCACCAATCCGGCGCCGTACTGCTTCTCAAAAAAACCGACTAATTTCTGAATGTTTTTCTGAGCATCATTAATGGCGTGAGCATCTTGAATCAAGAAGACAACTTGCTCTGAATTAGACTCGTAAATATCTTTAACTTCACCAAATTCCGCGGGGATCTGAATTTGAGAAAGGTTTTTGTTGGTTTCTGAAGACGGAGAATTAACGGGAGGAATTTGCCTGCTTATTTCAGTCGAACCATACGCAGAAAAGCTAAGGTGATTGGTAACGAAATAAGCTACCAGCACAAGCACTGCAACAGCACGTTTCAAAAGATGGTAAACCCCGCTTTCGTTTCTTTTTAAAACCTAACCCGACTTTCTCATCGATTTTGTGAATCGACGAGAAAGTCGCTTTGGGCGCAATCAGTTGCGACCAAAGTTTTGCGCCCTTGTTAAATCAGGGCGCAAAAGATAAGCCCTTCGTCGCAAAGATGAAAACCATCCTTGCACCGCAGCTCTTGCGAGCGGAATTTCTCATTATCGATGAGAAATCCGGGCTAATCTTTAAAGAGAAAAACTATCCCCTTTTATGAATTCTATTTTTATCTCTTTGGAAGGGCTAATAAAACAACTTTTTAAATATCTTGATAAAGTATATCACATATAAGGAGAATTGCAAGCGGGCGAATAATCTTTAAGTCTTTTATTTAAAACGGGTTATGTCAATTATGGAAATATTTTTAATCATTACTGTCCCATTATAAGTTGAATAGCATCAATTGGTTATCGTTTTCATAGTTGTTAGTTGTTCCTTGAAATGCTGTAAGTGCCTGTAAAATCGA